>Ga0066851_10000178_pt1 | contig 29947 bp, 25 predicted proteins | sample ETNtaG_7_FD_65493 | JGI IMG/M metagenome (GOLD analysis project Ga0066851, IMG submission 65493) | Marine microbial and viral communities from oxygen minimum zone, Eastern Pacific Ocean - ETNP201406SV65 | ecosystem: Environmental > Aquatic > Marine > Oceanic | place: Pacific Ocean: Eastern... | reverse complement strand
CCAGAGGACTCTAAATGGGGAGTTACTTGGCAAGTCGCTGGCGCTACTGCTGGAAGCTTCGGGCCTTATCGGATTCCAGAATCGGCTACAGACGATATGACGTTGGACTGTGTGGAACCTGTTTTCGCACCAACAATTAGTGGAACCATTGCCTGTGTATCGAATGATGTGGTCTCTGTTACGTTCACGGTAGATAACTCTAATTCCACGCTTACAACAAATAATTCTGATCCAGCGACCGATGGGAACACGGTAAAAATCACCAGTGTCGCCGGAGGCATAATTGTATTTAATCTGAATCGAACCAATGTTGTTCCGGGTGCCACGTATACCGAAACTCTTACTGTGGATGAAGGTAAACCAATCATGGTTAGTGTTCATTCTCTAAACGATGTTTTTGGAGCTGCGCTCGCGTTTCCGGTAACAACATGTCCGGATTTTTCTCCTTCAACTTCTATGACGTTTGCATGTGGTGTAGATAACGATGCTGCGGTGAGTTTCACAGTGAATAACAGTGATTCTGAAGTAGACGTTCAGTACATGCTTGTAGCGATTGATTTCGATGGAAATGAACAAACAGTTATGGACTGGGATACTCTTCCTGCCGGCTGGGATAAAGAAATCTCCATCACAGCGGATGTCGAAAAACGAATGGACTATGAGGTTCGGATCAAATCACTTCATGCAGACCAGTCTGCGTGGAGTGCCGTAACTGAATCCGTGTATACAGATTGTGAAGGTCAGCCAACTACTTTTGATCCAACAATTTCTCTTGTCGCTCAATGTGGCGCTGATCCGAAAATTGTTGAGTTATATCTTGATAATTCAAGATCAGATTTTCATGCGAATTTCCAAGTAGATGTTTTTGACGGCTCAACTACTTCAGCTCCAAAACTTGATTCTCTTTCTACTACTCAAAAGGTAGGAGAAGGATCTCTTGATTATTACGCGGTAGAAATTCCTATTCCTGACCCTGGCAAAATGATCAGTATTGAAATATTGGCTACCGCCTTAAATACTGGTGGGGAAACAATTACTGCTTCCAAAGTTATTGAATCCACAATGGCGATTAGTTGTCCTTACGGATTTAATTTTGGTTTAACAACTGCGCCAAATTGTGGGTCTGAATCCATAAACATGGTTCTAAATAACGAAAAATCTGCTTGGAATTCCTTGGGAACACTAGTGCTCTATATTGATGGGGAACTATCCAATACCAAAGAAGTTCTCATTGATGCTGGTGAACAAAAGGCTATAAATTTCCAAGTCAGCAATGGTCAAGAATGGTCTGTAGTTTGGTCTCTTTCCGTATCAGGAACCACCTACTATTCAGCAGAAACTGAGCCAAGAGTATTTGCTCCTTCTCCTGCTTCTTCCTGTCCAGAAATGCCATTACCTACCGGCTAGTTAAGTCATTTTGGTTGCTGGCTTCTTTCATAATCTGGATAGAAGCCAGCAACTAAACATGTAAGCCCGGCAATCAAATTTTCTGGCCTTTGATCTACACTGAAATTAAGAACGCTTAATTTAGTTGGGAGTGCAAATGACTGATCTAGTTGAACCTCCAAGGGCTTCCTTTACTTCTTTTGAAGAGTCAACCAAAGATGACTGGTCGTTGATTATGTCACAACGCGGTGAACTTGAAGGCAGTCTCCCGGATCGAATACTTGAACAAATGGAGCATCTTCGGAATGATTACGGCGGATTTCCTGTTAATCGCCTTGAACATAGTGTCCAAACCGCTACTCGAGCTGAGAAGGATGGACGCGATGACGAGTACGTCCTCTGTGCGTTACTTCATGATGTCGGCGACCCGTTAGCTCCTTTTAACCATCCTGAAATTGCTGCTGCGATTGTTAAGCCCTTTGTTTCTGAAGCTAATCATTGGATGGTTGAACACCATGGGATTTTTCAGGGCTACTACTTTTGGCACCATATAGGTTTGAATCGAAACACTCGTGATCGTTTCAGTAATCATCAGTATTACGACAGATGCGAAGAGTTCTGTGCGGAATATGATGGCCCTGCTTTTGATCCAAATTATCAATCCAATCCGATTGAGCATTATGAGCCACTAATTCGAGATTTCTTTGGCAGCGGTCTAAGGAATCGGAAAAAATCTGAATCATGATTCTTTCTGATCGATCTATTCGAGAAGCAGTTGCTGCTGGCCGTATCATTATTGATCCATTTGATGATGCTTGTGTTCAACCGTCATCAGTTGATTTGCATCTCGATCCTCGATTTTTAGTTTTCCGAAATCACACGATGGGGCTTATTGATGTTCGTAAAGACCTCTCTGAACTCACTGAAGAGGTTTCATTCAGTGAGGACAACCCTTTTATTTTGCATCCAGGTGAATTTGTTCTTGGTTCGACTTCGGAAAGGGTTGCCATCCCTGATGATTTAGTTGCCCGGTTAGAAGGTAAATCAAGTCTGGGACGACTCGGGCTTCTTATCCACTCAACTGCCGGTTATGTTGACGCCGGCTGGGATGGTCAATTGACTCTAGAGTTATCAAATGTTGCAAGCCTGCCGATCACTTTGTATCCCGGTATGAAGATTGGACAGATTTCTTTTGTTCAGATGACAACAGCCGCTGATAACCCTTATGGCTCAAGTAAATTGGGTTCAAAATATAGAGGCCAGGAAGGTCCTCGTCCAAGCAGGTACTGGGAAAACTTTTAAACTTACTCTGTCCCTGTTATTTTTCTCCAGCTTCAAGAGCATCTAGAACATGTAGAGAGATGTCACCTACTTTTACTTCGGTTTCTTCTACACCTTCACCTTTTACTCCGTCATCAAGCATTACGTAACAAAATGGGCAGGCAGTAGCAATACGGGTAGCACCTGTAGCGAGAAGTTCTTGAGAACGTTCAACATTGATGTTTTTCCCGGTATTTTCTTCCATCCACATGCGAGCTCCGCCAGCTCCGCAACACATTCCTTCTGTGCCTTGCCGTTCAGCTTCTACAACTTCGATTCCGCCAAGTGAACCTATGACCTTACGCGGGGCTTTATACACGTCGTTATGTCGACCGAGATAGCAAGAATCGTGATAAACAATGCGTTCTTCTAAACGCGCATTTGAAACGTCAAGTTTCCCTGCATCAATTAGCCATTCAAGTAACTGGCTGTGATGCACAACTTCATAATGTCCGCCAAGTTGCGGGTATTCATTTGCCAACGTGTTAAAGCAATGTGGGCATTGTGTAACAATCTTTTTTACGCCCATTTCATTGAGCGTTTCAATATTTTGCATTGCCAGCATTTGGAAAATGTATTCGTTTCCGGAACGACGAGCTGAATCTCCGGTGCACATTTCTGAGGGGCCGAGTATCGAAAATGAGACATCAGCACGTTGCATTAGTTGAGCCATGGCTCGTGATACTTTCTTATTTTTGTCATCAAAAGCTCCTGCGCATCCAACCCAGTAAAGGAACTCGGAATCAAATGGATCTCCACCGTCAAGAACTTGAATGCCTTCAAGATCACCAATCCATTCGGCTCTATCGCTTTGAGAAAGACCCCATGGATTGCCAGAATTTTCCATTGATCGGAATGCTGCGCCTAACTCAGATGGGAAATCCGATTCCATTAATGCCAGGTACCGACGCATGTCGAGAATTTTGTCGAGAATTTCAATATTTACTGGACATATTTCATCGCAAGCTCGACAACTTGTACATGCCCAAAGTTCCTCACCAGTAACTCTTTCAAACATTGAGTTTGCCGAGATTGTTATCTCTGCTTCAACGCCTAATGGTGGAGAAACAACTGGGTCGCCGGTAGCGGCCATGACTTCACCAGTTTTTAGAACAATTTCACGTGGATCTAAGGGTTTTCCTGTGGCATGGGCTGGACAAACGCTGGTGCAGCGTCCACACATGGTGCAGGAATCAGTATCTAGTAACTGTTTCCAAGTGAAGTCTTCGATGGTTGAAGCACCGAATGTTTCTAATTCGGTTTCCATGAGGTTCGGCATTGCCCTCATTGCACCTTTTGGACGCTCTCGATCTTTGAGATACATGTTTAAAGGTGAAGTAAACATATGTCGAAGCATCGTGATTGGTAGCAAAGCGAGGAAAGCCATAAAGGACACAACGTGAGCTATCCACCATGCCTGATGCCATCCATGAATGTTGCTAGCGAAAAAATCGATGTCATCTATCCATAAGGAAAGTGGATAGCCGATAATTGACCAATTTTCAGCTTCAGTTCCTACACCGTTTATTGATTGCATTGCAATGCGAAAAGCTTCAGCCCCTAAACCGGTGATACCTAAAATGAAAAGAATAAATAGTCCTGCGGCATGTTCAGGTTTTGATTTGATTCTGATGCGGTAGGGGCGAAATTTGCGGGGTCCAAAGCGTCTAAGAATTGCCCAACCGACTCCAATAAGAAATAAGACTCCAGCAACATCTCCTACAAGGGTGTAAGCCCGGTACACGTCACCGTGAAGAAATTTTAAACTTTCCGGAACTTGGTGATTTATTTCAAGAACAGTTGTTACGGCTAAAAGAATAAGAAATGGAAAATAGATAAGTGAGTGCATGACTCCTGCTGCGGGTTCGCGCAGAAGAGTTTTCATATAGACTCCTGCTCGGAAATCTTCAAACCGTTTTTTAGCATTCTTGCTTTTGGTGGCACGATTATCAGGAGTGCCTCTCTCCCAATTCTTCATTCGATTCGCGAAAAGAATCGCCCCATAAATAATTAGAGTGGGGATCACTGTGTAGAAAGCGACTTTTATAGCCCCAGGAATATTTTCAAAAACTTCTCGAGTTAAGTCTGAATCGTCATGCCATCCATTTATCCAGGAAGCGATACCAGAAATAACAGTTACTAACGCAACCCCAACACCAAGTCCAATGGCAGCATGATGAGAACGAAATTTATTTTGCCCCATAACCAAACCTTATCGTCCTAAAGCAAAGAGTGGAAAGACTATTTGAATTGTCGTTTCCTTGTCATCAGCATGAAACAAATTGGAAACGTAACACTCGTACCTTTTAAAAAGTTGATACTCATCAGAAAGGTAATACCCATGGTTCACGCTGTTGGCCAAAAGCGGAAAAGAAAGATTTGTTTCGGATTATTAGGTGTCGTCGCTGCCTTATTTATTTCAACTTCACCTGCAGCAGCAGCAGAAATTACTCCAATTGATAACAATGCTTTGCTTACAAGCATGTGGCTCATCATCGCAGGATGCCTTGTTTTTTTAATGCAAGCTGGTTTTGCTCTTGTTGAAGCCGGGCTTACACGAGCAAAAAATATAGGAAACATAATGGCAAAAAATCTTGCTGATATGGCTATTGGTGCAATCGCCTTCTGGGCATGTGGTTTTGGATTGGCTTTTGGAACTGATACGGGGAGTTTTTTAGGTAGCGACAAATTTTTCTTATCTGGAATGTCTGAGTCGTTTCTCAACGGAGGTGATGTGTTACAAACTCCATCATTTTTCTTCTTTCAAGTCGTCTTTGCTGCAACTGCAGTAACCATTGCTTCAGGGGCTATGGCTGAAAGAACCAAATTTTCGGCATATTTAATCTTCAGTGCAGTAATGACCGGATTTATTTACCCCATCGTTGTACACATGTTTTGGCAAGGTGATGGCTTGTTGAGTGACTTAAACATAGGTGATGCCAAATTCAGTGACTTTGCTGGATCAACAATTGTCCATAGCGCAGGTGGTTGGGCTGCTCTTATGGGCGCAATATTTTTAGGCCCCCGGCTAGGTAAATATGGACCAGATGGAAACCCTCGAGCTATTCCTGGTCACAACATTGGTTATGTAACTATCGGTGTTTTCATTCTGTGGTTTGGTTGGTTTGGATTTAATGCTGGTTCCGAATTAGCTATGGATGAATGGGTAGCGCATGCAATTATGACAACTTTGCTAGCCGCTTCAGCAGGTGTTCTAGGATCTGGTCTTGTTATATGGAAAAAAACTGGCTCATTAGATATAGGAATGGCGGGCAATGGAGCGTTAGCAGGATTAGTTAGTATCACCGCCGGAACAGGGGCTTTAAACTTTTTAGGAGCGGTTATCTCTGGATTTTTAGGAGGAGTAATTGTTGTTTACTCCGTGATCATTATTGAAAGAAAAGGAATCGATGATCCGGTAGGGGCAGTGTCTGTTCATGGGGTTTGCGGAGTATGGGGAACTCTTGCTGTTGGATTATTTGCTCGATATGACGATGCATTTCTCGGTAGAGAAAACGCTGGGTTATTTTATGGCGGAGGTTTTGACCAACTACTCACTCAAGCGATCGGTGCTTTAATCGTTGCTGTTTGGGTGATTAGCACCTCAGCAATACTTTTCAAAATTATTAAATCCACAATTGGGCTACGCGTATCAGCAGCAGAAGAACGAGAAGGACTAGACCTTGCTGAACATGGTTCGCCTGGTTATGGGCCAAATGATTAATGGGTTTGACGTGCTACCGCTTCGGCTGCTGCACGAGCTACTTCCTCATCAAGTGAGCGTTCAAGAACAGGCATACTTTGCGAAGGAAACCCATCTTCATTTAAGTGATACACCAACGGAGCTCCAGTTGGAATATTAAGGTCTGCTATTTCGTCTTCACTAATCGCATCAAGATACTTGCATAAAGCACGAAGGCTGTTTCCGTGTGCAACAATAAGTACAGTTTTCCCTCCTTCTAATGAAGAAAGAATGTCTTTTTTCCAATACGGAAGGAGACGTTCAACTACATCGGCTAAACATTCTGTTAATGGGATGTCGGAAAGACCTTCATATTGAGGATCATTATTGGGATTGAAAGGATTGTTTTCACTGATCGGTGGCGGTGGGGTATTGTAACCACGCCGCCAAGCATGCAATTGGTCATCACCAAATTCTTTACGCACTGCAGCTTTATCTTTTCCGGTCAAATCTCCATAATGTCGTTCGTTTAGATGCCAGCTGCGCTGAATAGGTATTTCTTCACAATCAAGTTCTTCTAAAATAATGTCAGCTGTTCGAATGGCTCTTTTTTGAAGAGATGTATAAATAGCATCTGGGAGTAGCCCAGCTTCTTTTATGAGTTGTGCTCCATTTGATGCTTCTTCAACCCCCTGTGAAGTTAGGTCACAGTCATACCATCCAGTAAATTGATTGGTGGCGTTCCATTCAGATTGTCCATGTCGAACAAGAATTAATGTCGAAGTAGTTATACCCATATATGTAGTTCAGCAGATATTTACACAAAAAACTACTCCGGAAGTTGATAATAGACGACTCAACTTTATATAGTGGTATATAGTAAGAAATGGTGCAATATTGCTAACTAGGCTTTATCCTGAAACCTCCGATACCTAATTATCAGCACTTTTTTTGACCAAAAATACGAAATAAAAGAGATTTGACCACTTAAAAGGAGACATTATGAGTAAAGCAGTAGGAATTGACCTCGGAACCACAAATTCAGTAGTAAGCGTTCTCGAAGGCGGCGAACCCGTCGTTATCGCAAATGCTGAAGGTTCACGCACAACCCCTTCAGTTGTTGCCTTTGCTAAAGACGGAGAAGTTCTCGTCGGCGAAGTAGCAAAAAGACAAGCAATCACAAACCCAGAAAGAACCATTCGTTCAGTAAAACGCCACATGGGCACAAACTGGAAACAACAAATCGATGATAAAGATTACACATCTCAAGAAATCTCAGCCAGAACTCTTCAGAAGCTAAAAAGAGATGCTGAAGCCTATTTAGGAACAACTGTCACTCAAGCAGTTATCACTGTCCCTGCCTATTTCGATGATGCTCAACGAACAGCTACTAAAGAAGCAGGGCAAATCGCTGGACTTGAAGTCCTTAGAATCATTAACGAACCTACTGCTGCTGCACTTGCTTACGGTTTAGAAAAAGATGACAGCGAACAAACAATTCTAGTATTCGACTTAGGTGGTGGAACATTTGATGTTTCTGTACTTGAAATCGGTGACGGAGTTTTTGAAGTAAAAGCAACCCATGGCGATACGAATCTCGGTGGAGACGATTGGGATGAAAAAATTATCGAATGGCTCGCTACTTCATTTAAAAACGATCATGGAGTTGACTTAACCGCTGACCCAATGGCAGCACAACGACTCAAAGAAGCTGCAGAAAAAGCAAAAATTGAACTTTCCCAAGTGCAACAAACACAAATAAACCTTCCATTCGTAACCGCGACTGATTCTGGACCGCTCCACCTCGACTACGCATTAACTAGAGCAAAATTTCATGAACTCACCGCCGATCTTCTTGAAAGATGCCGTGCCCCATTTGAACAAGCTGTAACTGACTCTGGCTTAACTAAAGGCGAAGTAGATCACGTCATCCTGGTCGGAGGTTCAACTAGAATGCCGGCTGTAGCTGATCTAGTACAAGAAATAACTGGACGTGAACCCTCTAAAAACGTAAACCCAGACGAAGTGGTAGCTATAGGAGCAGCCGTTCAAGCTGGAGTTTTAGTGGGCGAAGTTAAAGACGTTCTTCTCCTTGACGTTACGCCTCTCTCCCTAGGTATAGAAACTAAAGGTGGCGTAATGACACGTCTTATTGAAAGGAACACCACCATTCCGATTTCTAAATCTGAAGTTTTTACAACTGCAGATGACAACCAGCCTTCCGTTGAAATTCATGTACTTCAAGGGGAACGCGAAATGTCACAATTTAATAAAACGTTAGGGAAATTTCAGTTGGTTGACCTACCTCCGGCACAGCGAGGAACCCCTCAAATTGAAGTAACTTTTGATATTGATGCAAACGGCATTGTTCACGTCTCGGCTAAAGATCGAGCAACAAACAATGAGCAATCAATGACCATTACGGGTCAGTCTTCGTTAGATAACGACGTTATTGACCAAATGGTTAAAGATGCAGAATCTCATGCTGAAGAAGACAGGCAACGTAAAGAACAAGTAGAAACTCGCAACAATGCAGACAATCTTGTTTACCAAACAGAGAAACTATTATCTGACCAAGGTGAAGAATTGACCGGAGATGAAAAAACTAACGTAGAAGAAAAACTTTCATCTCTTAAAGAAGCCCTAGAAGGAGAAGACATAATTGCAATTGCTAGCGCCACTGAAGCGCTCATGACTGCTAGTCAAGAGTTTGGTCAACGCCTATACGAAGCAGCAGCCGCGCAACAAAGTACGCCAGAAAACCCTTCTGAAGATTCAGATGATGGTGTCGTAGATGCAGAAATCGTTGATGAACAGTGAGCTCTGATTCAATAAAAGAGGGGTCACAAAACCAAGGTGACAAAACGGAAAGCGAATTTTGTGAGGCAACAGAACCTCTAGAGGCTCCCACAGAAGAAACTGATGAAATTTTACAATTAGTTTCAGAACGCGATGGGTACCTTAACGATTTGCAACGAATCACTGCAGAATTTTCAAATTTTCGAAAGCAATCAGTAAAACGTAACGCTGAAGTGAGTTCGCGGTCACAAGCAGAATTAATTGACAAGCTACTTCCCGTACTTGATGCTTGCGATCTTGCAATTGAACACGGCGCTGAAGACGTGACACCTATCCGAGAAGCTCTAATTTCCACTTTTGAAGCCTCCGGTTTACAAGTTATCAACCCTTTAGATTTAGCTTTCGACCCAACTTGCCATGAAGCAGTTCTGCATGAAAATTCTGAAGACAATCAAGAATCTAATGAACAAATAGTTACAGAAGTTCTACGACGTGGTTACATCTGGATAGATCGAGTGCTTCGTCCAGCCATGGTCAAGGTTCGCGGCTAGGAGAATCAGCCATGGCCGTACAACGTGAATGGTTCGAAAAAGACTATTACAAAGTCCTCGGAGTCGATGAAGGAATTTCAGAGAAAGAACTAACTAAGACCTACCGTAAACTCGCTCGACAATTGCACCCAGATGCAAACCCTGGTAATTCAGAAGCAGAAGAACGCTTTAAAGAAGTCTCAGCTGCTTATGACGTTCTTGGAGATTCAAAGAAACGTTCCGAATACGATGAAGCTCGCCGTCTTGGCCCAATGGGTGGGGGATTTTCAGGAGGTTTTCCTGGAGATTTTTCTGGTGGTATGGGATTCAATATGGAGGACCTATTTGGAGGGCTCTTTAATCAAGGCGGCTCAAGTAGAGGCCGTCGCGGTAACGATTTAGAAACTACTCTCACTCTTCCATTTTTAGAATCAGTAAATGGAGTAACCACAACTGTAAACATCACTAGTGATGCTTCCTGTTCAACATGCGCTGGCAATGGTGCCAAACCAGGCACTGCCCCAAAAATTTGTTCATCTTGTTCGGGACGGGGAGTCCAAGCAGAAAACCAAGGACCATTTTCATTTAGTCGCCCTTGTGGAACCTGTGGGGGGCGGGGCAATCAAATAGATGACCCTTGTGATTTATGCCGTGGTTCAGGCATTGAACGCCGACCACGTGCTGTCAAAGTGCGTATACCACCAGGGGTAGAATCTGGCCAAAGAATCCGGTTAAAAGGCAAAGGTGGACCTGGAAGTAACGGACCAAATGGTGATTTATTTATTCGCATGAAAATTGAACCCCATTCAGTCTTTGGACGCCAAGGAAATCATTTAACGATAACCGTAAGAATTACATGGCCTGAAGCAGTTCTTGGGGCTGACATAATTGTTCCCACATTAGATGGAGGAAAAGTAACACTAAAAGTTCCACCGGGGACACCAAGTGGTCAAACATTTCGAATCAAAGGTAAAGGTATCGCCACGAGACGCGACGTTGGAGATCTACTCTCCAGAATTGAAGTTGATATCCCTACTGAACTAAATAAAGAACAACAAGAAGCTGTTAAAGCATTAGCTAAGACACTTAATTCAAGTTCCACTTCACAAGACACCACAGACATGGCAGGATAAGTATCTATGTCGTTCTCTCGCCCTAATCCTGACCAGGCAATCTACGTTATTTCTGTCGCAGCTGAATTAGCCGAGATGCACCCACAAACTCTTCGTATATATGAAAGAAAAGGATTGCTTGATCCAGCAAGAACTAATGGTGGGAATCGCCGGTACAGCGATACTGATATAGCGATGTTAAAAAGAATCGCAGAACTAACGTCAGCGGGTTTAAATCTTGCTGGAGTAAAAAAAGTTATTGAACTTGAACATCGTCTTAACCAATTAGAAAATGAATTGGCTCAAATTCGCGCTGAAGGCTCTGCTGCTGTTGAAGAAGTTCATCGAAGTTACAGAAGAGACTTAGTTCCAATGGACCAAAGTGTAGTTATTTACCGTCGAGAAGCACGCTAAATATGTGGAAAATCCCCTTAAATTTAGGGGTAATTTTGTGTTACAGACATGTTGCAATCCCCAGTGGTACCCCACTGTATAAAGGGCTAATGACGGTTTTCCACATACCTTGTGGAAAACCGAAATGTTGAGTCCGGATCTATCAACATTTGAAATAATTAGGAATTTTCAACGTAAAAATGAATTAGTTCACAACTAATTTTAAGTACACTAAGTAGGTAAGGGACCCTAGTTAGATAGGAGTGGTGCCGTGTCTGCGACCGTAGTTGTCGGTACGCAGTGGGGCGATGAAGGAAAAGGTAAATTCACCGATCTCATCGCTGCCGAAATGTCAATGGTTGTCCGCTACCAAGGCGGGCACAATGCCGGTCATACCTTAGTGGTAGACGGTGAGACCTTCGCACTGCAATTAATACCAAGTGGTGTTCTTTACCCACACGTTCTTCCTTTGATAGCTAACGGAGTGGTAGTAGATCCGAAAGTGTTAATTGCTGAAATGGACATGCTTGAAAAGCGAGGGGTTTCTACAAAAAATCTTAAAGTAAGCAGTAACGCTCATCTAATTCTCCCCTATCACCAAGAACTTGATGCTCTCCACGAGAGATATCTAGGAGAAAATAAAATAGGGACAACTAAACGTGGAATTGGTCCTGCTTACGCTGATCGTTCTATGCGTGTGGGGCTTAGAGTCCAAGACTTCTTAGATGAAGAACTTTTCCGAAATAAACTTACTTCCGCTCTTGAATACCATAATAAAGTACTCACTCGAGTCTTTAACCAACTTCCTCTTGAAGCCGACGCTATAGCAGAAGAATACTTAAATATTTATGCTCCTCGCTTAACTCCTCATGTTGTTGACAGCGTAGGACTGATCCATGATGAACTTGAAAAGGGTGGGAATGTTCTTTTAGAAGGAGCTCAAGCCACATTTCTTGATTTAGATCATGGAACCTATCCTTTTGTAACCTCATCAAACCCAGTATCGGGTGGGGCATGCGTGGGTGCAGGAATTGGACCAAGAAACATTGAACGAATTATCGGTATAGCTAAAGCGTATGTGACTCGAGTCGGATCAGGACCCTTCCCCACTGAACTGTTTAATGAAATAGGAGATCATCTTGTTGATGTCGGCCATGAATACGGAACAAATACTGGACGTCGACGACGACCAGGATGGATTGATGCGGTCATGTTGCGTTATGCAGCCAGAATCAATTCTTTGACTGAACTTGCGATAACTAAACTTGATGTATTTGACGAATTAGAGGAAATAAAAATTTGTGTTGCTTACGATGTTGACGGGGAGCGACATGAACAACTTCCTTCAAATCAAACTCTTTTACATAAGGCAGTTCCTATCTACGAAACTTTCTCTGGTTGGGGTTGTGACATTTCAGAAGTAACTTCACGATCTGGCCTTCCTAAAGAAGCCGAGAATTATCTTTCATTTGTAGAAGAACAGGTAGGTGTTCCTATTGGAATGGTTGGAGTTGGGCCTGGCCGAGAACAAGTTCTTCATTTCGGGGGCTAAATGATGAAGCAATGAAAGTTTGTGTCGTTGGATCTGGAGGACGAGAACACGCTCTTGCACATGTATTATCTAGAGACACAGAAGTCATTGTTTCACCAGGGAATCCAGGAATTCCAAACTCAACATCTGATACGCCTGAAGAAATTGATGCTGACCTCTTTGTTGTCGGTCCTGAAGATCCTTTAGTAGATGGATTAGCGGATCGTTTACGTAAATCTGGTAAGAAAGTTTTTGGACCTGGTTCTGATGGCGCTCATCTAGAAGGTTCAAAAGCATGGATGAAACAAGTACTCAACGAAGCTGGTGTAGCAACTGCTCACCACGGTAGTTTCACGGATGAAAACCAGGCACTCAAATTTCTTGACACCATGGGTGACCTTTTTGTCATTAAAACTGATGGCCTTGCAGCTGGGAAAGGTGTTCTCGTCACAGAAAACAGAGCTGAAGCCACTGATGCCATCAAGTCGTATTTGGCTGGTGACTCGTTTGGAGATGCAGGAAAAACTGTAATTATTGAAGAAGGGCTTACAGGTCCCGAACTTTCAGTATTGGCTATATGTGACGGTAATCAAGCATTCGCTTTAAGCCCAGCACAGGATTTTAAACGTATCAGAGAAGGAGACACCGGTTTAAACACTGGAGGAATGGGGGCTTACTCCCCAGTTCCCATCGCCACCCAACAAATTGTTGACTCAATTATGGAAGAAGCAGTTTCTCCTACTCTTACTGCTCTTCAAAAACGAAACATTGATTATCGAGGAGTTCTCTACTGCGGGCTCATGTTCACGCCAGACGGGGTAAAGGTTCTTGAATACAACGTGCGATTTGGTGACCCGGAAACACAAGTTGTGCTGCCTCGTTTAACAAGCAGTCTTTCGGATCTTCTTTTTTCTGCAGCCTCAGGGCGATTAATAAACCCTCCAGTCTTTAGTAGTGATGCAGCGGTGACTGTTGTTTGTGCTGCAGAAAATTACCCGTTGTCTCCAAAAAAAGGTGACCTAATTGAAGGTATTAGTGAGGCCAACGCAATTGATGGGGTGAAAATTTATTGCGCTGGGATAGATCATACTGATAAAGGTTTTGTTACTTCTGGTGGTCGTGTCCTATCAGTTACAGGCTGTGGGGAAAATTTAGACACGGCAAAAAAGCGAGCATACGAAGGTGTGCGTGTAATTTATTGGGAAGGGATGCAATACCGGTCAGATATCGCAGCGCATCCAACCGATGAAGAAAAATCATCATAAGGTAAGGGTCAAAGGGAAAGGATTTTTGATGACATACAAAGTTGCAGTTCTTATGGGTTCTCCTAACGACGCTGAAAAAATGGCGCCAGCTGCTGAGACTCTTAACCGCTATGGGATAGAAGCAAATATATTTGTGATGTCTGCTCATCGAAGTCCAGACCAAGTTTCAAAATTTGCCAAATCTGCAAGAGACGAAGGCTATGTTGCATTTATTTGTGGAGCTGGCATGGCAGCTCACTTAGCAGGCGCAGTTGCTGCACATTCCACGTTGCCCGTGATAGGTGTGCCTCTATCTGGTGGAGCCATAAATGGTTGGGATTCGCTTTTAGCAACCGTGCAAATGCCTAAAGGTATTCCGGTAGCAACAGTTGCAGTTGACGGAGCAATGAACGCTGCCTTGCTTGTCGTAGAAATGTTAGCAGTAACTGACTCCGCTCTTGCTACAGAACTTGATGTCCACCGTGAAGAAATGACCCCGAAAGATTCTCAATTATGAACATTGAAAACGTTCTTGCTACCCGGTATGCCAGTGCAGCTATGACTGAACTTTTTTCAACTGGGGCAAAAATTGTTTTTGAACGCCAACTATGGGTAGCGATCCTTATAGCTCAAAAACAATTAGGGCTTGAGGTAAGTGACACAGTCATTAAGGACTATCAAGCAGTCATTAACAAAGTTGACCTCTCATCAATTAATGAACGAGAAAAAACAACTCGCCATGACGTAAAAGCACGTATTGAAGAATTTTGTTTTTTAGCCGGGCATGAAAAAATCCATCAAGGAATGACTTCTCGTGATCTCACTGAAAACGTTGAGCAGCTTCAAATTCGCCGTGGATTAGAAATTGTTATTGATCGAGTTGTTGCATCTTTAGCTCGGTTAAGTGCTCTCGCTGTTGAGCATCAAGATCTTGCAGTTGTTGGCCGAACTCATAATGTTCCTGCACAAATAACAACGCTCGGGAAAAGGTTTGCCTCAGCCGCAGAGGAGTTATTACTCTCCTATCGTCGACTAACTGATCTTTTACATTCTTATCCTTTGCGTGGGGTTAAAGGACCTGTTGGAACGCAACAAGATCAATTAGATCTATTTGCGGGTGATAATCAAAAAGTTGCTGAGTTAGAACAAATCGTTGCTACTTATCTCGGTTTTGAAAAAGTTTTTACTTCAGTTGGACAGGTTTATCCAAGGTCGCTTGATTTTGAAGTTGTTTCTTCACTTCTTCAAACAGCAAGTGCCCAATCAAACCTTGCACACACTATCCGTCTCATGGCCGGACATGGATTAGTTACAGAAGGATTTAAAGAAGGTCAAGTGGGATCTTCGGCAATGCCTCACAAAATGAATGCTCGATCATGTGAAAGAATTAATGGTTTAACCACAGTTCTTCGCGGTCATTTGTCTATGACTAGTGATTTACTAGGTGAGCAGTGGAACGAAGGAGATGTAAGTTGTTCTGTCGTCAGACGTGTTGCAATACCGGACGCATTCTTCACTATTGACGGAATTTTTGAAACTTTCCTAACTGTCCTTGATGGCTTCGGCGTATTCCCAAAAATGATTGAACACGAACTTGAACAAAATTTACCTTTCTTAACTACTACGCGAGTGCTAGTTGCAGCTATGCAAAAAGGTATGGGACGCGAAGAAGCCCATGAAATAATTAAAGAACACGCTTTAGCATCTGCCATTACACGACAAGAAAACCCGCATTCAACTAACGACCTTGTTGATCGTTTAGCAAATGATCAACATCTACCTCTTGACCATGATGAACTCAATTCTTTATTTGAGAACCCTATGGAGTTTGCTGGAAACGCTAACCATCAAATCCAAAAGGTAGTGGAACAAATTTCAGATATCATCGCCACACATCCTGATGCAGCCGTCTACAATCCTGAAACAATTCTATAAATAACTCTTCAGGTGATTTTTTGACTATCAACCTTCCACATACTCATTCAGGTAAGGTTCGAGACATCTATGACGCAGGCGATAGTCGCCTGCTGATGGTGACTTCAGATCGAATCTCAGCTTTTGATGTAGTAATGAATGAGACAGTTGTTCATAAAGGACGTGTCTTAACTGCAATGTCTGCCTTTTGGTTCGAGCAACTCTCTCCAATTGTGAACAGTCATTTAATTTCTACTGATGTTGCCGACATCGCATCATTATTTTCTGAATCAATTCCTTCAGATCTCGAAGGAAGGATCATGCTGTGCAATAAAGCAGAAATGCTTCCTATCGAATGCATCGTCCGAGGATACATAACTGGTTCAGCCTGGAAAGAATACTGTGCTTCAGAAACAATGCATGGCAGTCCTCTTCCTGCCGATTTAAAAGAAGCAGACCAACTACCTGAACCAGTTTTTACTCCATCAACTAAAGCTGAAGAAGGACATGACATAAATATTTCTTTTGAAGAAGCAGCAGCATTAATTGGTGACGACTTAGCTGAAGAAGTCAAAAAAGTTTCTTTACAGTGTTATATAAAGGGTGCTGAATTAGCTAAAAAAAGAGGAATCATTATCGCTGATACTAAATTCGAAATGGGAATTATTGATGGGAATCTTGTTCTTGCTGATGAAGTATTAACACCTGACTCTTCTCGCTTCTGGTCAGCAGAACTATGGCAACCTGGATCAACTCCTCCATCATTTGATAAACAACCTGTTAGAGATTATTTAGATGGGCTGGATTGGGATAAACAACCACCTCCACCTTCTCTCCCATCAGAAGTTACTGAATCAACTTCGCAACGCTATATCGATGCGTTTGAAATTATTACTGGACAATCTTTCAGTAACTGGCCTGGATCTGATGGGGTAAAAAAATGAAATTTTCTATTTTGGTTGATATCCAATTACTTGAAGGTATTTCCGATCCTGCTGGAGCAACAATAGAACGTGCTTTACCTGCTCTTGGCTATAAAGAAATCTGTGATGTATCAGTTGGAAAAACAATTCGATTTACCCTTGAGGCAACCAGCTTGTCAGAAGCACAAAAAACTTCTGAAAAAATTTGTTCATTGTTTTTAACTAATCCAGTTATTGAAGAAGCAAAAATTGTAATTGAGGAATTGTCTTGAGCGCCTCAGTTGGGGTAGTGATTTTTCCCGGGACAAATTGTGAAACGGATGTAGTTGAAGCTGTGTCATCTCTAGGCGCTAATAGTGAATTACTTTGGCATGGCGATGAAAATATCCACGGAGTGGATTCAATTGTCATCCCAGGAGGTTTCGCTCACGGAGATTACCTTCGGCCTGGTGCTATAGCTCGCTTTTCTCCAGTTATGAAGGCCGTTACAAAATTTGCTTTAGAGGGAGGTCCAGTTATTGGAATATGCAATGGTTTTCAAGTTCTTACTGAAGCAGGTTTACTCCCAGGAGCACTACAAAAAAATCGTGGTTTGAAATTTTTATGCCAACCCGCAGTGTTACGTGTTGAAACAACCGAATCAATTCTCACAAACAAAGCAACAACTGGTGAAAGTCTTCATATCCCAATAAATCATTTTGAAGGCAATTACACCTGCAATAAAGAGACTCTTAAGGAGTTGCAAGAAGAAAACCGAATTGTTCTTCGTTACGTAAATAACCCAAATGGTTCTATTGACGATATTGCCGGAGTTTGTAATAAAAAACGAAATGTGGTTGGACTGATGCCCCATCCAGAAAGAGCCTGTAATGACTTGCTAGGAAGCACAGATGGACAAGTTCTTTTTCGATCATTACTAGCGGCTTAATTTAACACCACCCCTTTAACAGCCAAGACGACTACGGTGCTCAGAGTGGACAAATCTCTTCATCGCTCATTAGGTCTAACAGACGAAGAAGCAAGTAAAATTAATGAAATTCTCGAACGAGAAGCTAACCCACTTGAATTAGCCATGTATTCCGTTATGTGGTCGGAACACTGCTCATACAAAAGTAGTCGCCTTCACCTAAAACGCCTTCCAACTGAAGCACCTTGGGTTCTAGTCGGACCGGGAGAAAATGCTGGAGTGGTCGACGTCGGAGATGAAATTGCTGTTGCTATTCGTATTGAATCACATAATCATCCTTCAGCAATAGAGCCTTATCAGGGAGCGGCAACTGGGGTTGGCGGCATTTTACGAGACATCTTCACAATGGGTGCTCGCCCCATAGCCTTAATGGATCCTTTACGCTTCGGCCCCATTAATGATCCAAAAAGCCAATGGATAGCTGAAGGTGTTGTCTCCGGAGTTTCCGGTTATGGAAATGCCGTTGGGGTACCAACTGTCGGTGGAGAAACAGTGTTTGATCTGACTTATAAGGAAAACCCTTTAGTAAACGTTCTTTGTCTTGGAGTTTTACCAACTGACCGTTTAGTACTTGGTCAAGCATCAGGTGTAGGAAACTTAGCTGTACTCCTTGGTAACTCAACAGGAAGAGACGGTATTGGAGGAGTGAGTGTTCTTGCTTCAGCAGGTTTTTCAGAAGAGGATGACAGCGCAAAAAGGCCAAGTGTCCAAGTTGGAGATCCATACGAAGAAAAACGTCTTATTGAAGCTTGCTTGGCTTTATTAGATGAAAAACTGGTGATAGGGATTCAAGATCTCGGTGGAGCTGGGTTGACGTGCGCTACAAGCGAAACAGCTTCTCGCGGAGGAGTTGGTATGGATGTCAACATTTCAGCTGTTCCCTGTCGCGAATTAAATATGGACCCCTACGAAATAATGACTAGCGAATCTCAAGAACGCATGCTGGCAATCGTTGAACCTAAAGACTTGACACGAGTCTTAGAAATCTCAAACCAATGGGAAGTACAAGCGAATGTTATTGGAAAAGTAACAAACGGTAATTCACTTAGAATTCTCAGTGAAGACAACGGTAAAATTCTTGCAGATATACCCGCTAGTTCACTTCATGATGATGCCCCTTTATATGATCGACCAAAAAAGAAGCCAGAAGAACCCAAAGGACTTTCTGGAGACGAATTAAACCCTCCAACTGACACAGCAAGTGAACTTTTAAATCTATTATTTGATCCAGCTTGGGTTTATCAACAATACGACCACCAACTTTTCTTAAACACTGTGGTAGGGCCAGGTGATGATGCAACCGTGTTACGCCTTAAACATCCAAAGAGTGGAAAAGAAACAGGACGTGGACTCGCAATAACAACAGATGGAAATCACCGCTGGTGTGCAATAAACCCAAAAATTGGAACTGCGATGATTGTGGCAGAAGCGGTACTCAATCTAGCTTGCGTTGGAGCTCGCCCTCTCGCTGTAGTGAATTGCCTTAACTTTGGGAACCCTGAACACCCGGAAGTGATGTGGCAACTTTCTGAAGCTATTGATGGAATGAGCGATGCGTGTGTTTCTTTTGGAGTGCCAGTTATTGGCGGCAATGTAAGTTTGTATAACGAGTCTGAAGGCAACAACATTGCACCAACGCCTGTAATAGGACTGCTCGGATTAGTTGATGATCTAAAAAAACGTCCACCCGGAGCACAGATGACAGAAGGAGACCATCTACTACTTATTGGGCCTGAAACTTCTACTCTTGGTGGCTCACTTTGGGCTGCCAGCCACGGAGCAGTTTGTGGCGAACTTCCAGAGTTGGACTTGGAAATGCACCTTAAAGTTGCTGAAACTGTCCGTACTTTAGTAGCCACAGAATTGATTACCGGAGTTCATGATCTCTCTGAAGGAGGGCTTGGAGTCGCTCTGGCAGAAATGTCTGCAAAATCATCTATTGGGATTTCAATAGCGAGAACCCCAAATCACCAAGCACTCTTTGGAGAAGGTCCTAGTCGCGCAGTTGTTGCCGTTGACCCAGAACTACTAGCAGATGTATTAACTCTTTGTGAAGAAAGAGGTGTCCCAGTCGTCCGCCTCGGATTAGCAACCGGTGATCAATTCAAAATTAAAGACATGATGAATGTTTCACTCAGCGATCTACAAGCAGCTTTTTTTAACAAGCTTCCTGACACGTTTGGAGTCGGGACAAGCAGCCAATGATTAACTTTAAAATCTGCTGGGCCTAAGATGAACAAAGTGCCCTTCAACTCTTCTTTTACCAACAATATTTTCGAAACTGAAGAAGATGACAGTCCACGTGAAGCATGCGGAGTGTTCGGGGTTTATGCACCTACTCAACCCGTAGCTCATTTAACGTATCTCGGGCTATACGCACTTCAACACCGAGGACAAGAATCTGCAGGAATGGCAGTTAGCGATGGCGACTCACTCACTGTTGTAAAAGAAATGGGTCTCGTCTCTAACGTATTTAATGAACGCACCCTCGCAACTCTTGATGGTTATTTAGCTATTGGGCAAACTCGATACTCAACTACTGGGTCAAGCACTTGGAGGAATGCTCAACCTGTTTATCGTGGATTTAATCATGTTGAATTTGCACTTGGCCATAACGGAAATTTAGTAAATACCGAGGAACTAGCTTCACAGGCGGGAATGCTCCCAGGGACCGTTACTTCAGATAGTGACCTTGTTGCAGAACTATTAGCAAATGAAATGCTCTCCTGCTCAGAAGATGACCAAAATTCTCTATTAGAGAATGCTCTATGCAAAGTCCTTCCAAACCTCAAAGGTGCATTTTCTTTCGTTCTTGCCGACCGAAATCAAATTATCGGAGTGAGAGATCCTAACGGGCTTCGCCCATTATGTCTTGGGCGAATTGATAATGGGTGGGTTCTCGCTTCAGAAACACCAGCTTTAGATGTAATCGGCGCACATATGATTCGTGAAATCAGTCCAGGAGAAACTGTAATAATTGACAGTGAAGGGTGCCGCTCTATTTGGCCTTTTGATGCAGATTTGATTGATCCAAAATTGTGTCTCTTTGAGTTTGTTTATTTCGCTCGCCCTGATGCTTTTTTATATGGACAATCAGTACATCACGCAAGAGTACGTATGGGAGAGTTTCTTTCTAAACAAGCTCCTGTAGATGCTGATTTAGTTATGGGTGTTCCAGAGTCTGGAATTCCTGCAGCAGAGGGATACGCCCGTAAATCAGGCATTCCTTATGGCCAAGGATTAGTGAAAAATAGGTATATAGGGCGCACCTTTATAGCCCCAACGCAATCAATGCGAGCTGCGGCAGTGCGAATGAAACTAAATCCATTACGTGACACTATTGAGGGACAACGTATTGTAGTTGTTGATGATTCCATAGTCCGAGGAACTACAACTCGAGCAATGATCCACATGCTTCGAGAAGCTGGAGCAAAAGAAGTGCATATGCGTATTTCTTCACCTCCTTATCGGTGGCCTTGCTTCTATGGAATGGACACGGGAAGTCGCAGTGAATTATTGGCCGCCAACCTTACTGTTGATGAGATACGGGAATATTTGAATGTAGATACTCTTTCATATTTAGATTTAGATCATTTAGTAGAGGCAACTGGCGCGGTAGGAGCAGGTTTTTGCTCGGCATGTCTTACAGGGGATTACCCAATTGATATTCCAGTAAATCTCACTAAACAATTACTTGAATTACAAAACCCAGTTGAATATTCCAATAAAAATACTCAATTATTTTCTGAAGAGATAAGTATTTCTCCAGCAGAACAAGCTTTAAAGAAATTTAAAGGGTCTTGATATGAGCAGCGACTACCTTTCAGCGGGAGTTGATATTGAAGCTGGAGAAGAAACGGTTAAACGCATCACGCCTATTGTTCAATCAACTTTCCAGCCTGGGGTGTTAACAGATATAGGTGGGTTTGGAGGACTTTTTGACTTATCAAAATCTTCTTTCAAAGACCCTGTCTTAGTGGCAGCCACTGATGGGGTTGGAACTAAAGCTGAAATTGCAAGACTAACGAAGCGCTTTGGAACAATTGGCCGAGACCTTGTTGCAATGTGTGTAGATGATCTTGTCTGTATTGGCGCAACTCCACTATTTTTTCTTGACTATGTAGCAGTTGGTAATTTGAACCCTGAAATAGTTGAACAACTTGTAACTGGCATAGCTGAGGGTTGCCGTGAAGCAAAATGTGCTCTTATTGGTGGAGAAATGGCTGAGCACCCTGGAGTTATGCAAAATGATCAATTTGATTTAGTTGGCTTTGCAGTAGGAGCGGTTGAACGGAATTCTCTTCTTGATGGATCAGCTTCTCACCCAGGCGACATTCTTATTGCCATTGAATCCCCAAACTTGCGTTCAAACGGATATTCATTAGCACGTCATGTTTTATTAGAGAAAGCAGGGCTTTCTCTCGATCAACCTGCTTGGGTAGGGGCAAAAAATAGTCTCGCCGATGAGTTGCTCTCACCAAGCGTCATTTATTCTCCTGCTGTAACTGATGCATTAAATAAGCACGACATACATGCAATCGCTCATATAACTGGTGGGGGGCTTGAAAAAAACTTATCTCGAGTTTTAAATAACAAGGTAAACGCGGTTATTGATACCAACACATGGACGGTTCCAAATATCTTTCAAGAAATTCAAAAACATGGAAATATTTCTGATTATGAGATGCAGCAAGTTTTTAACATGGGCGTAGGAATGGTGCTTGCAGTTACCCATGACAACACTGACGAATTAATTCAAACACTTGATAGCCATAATAAAAACGCTTGGGTTATTGGTGAATTAGTTGATGGTTTAGGAGAAGTCATTCTCCAACAGTAAGGTCATATTTAATGAGCACAACTTTTGAAAAACTTGTTGAACATCTACTTGAGTATTCAATCCGTACGGGTGAATTCACTCTCAAAAGTGGACGGACAAGCACTTGGTTTTGTGATGCAAAACAAACTGCATGTAGACCCGAAGGAATACTACTAATTGCTGAAGCAGCTTTAAAAGTAATACCAGAGGACGTAACGGCTATAGGAGGTTTAACCGCTGGTGCTGACCCTGTTGCTTTTGGTATTGCTGCAGTCGCAGCAACTAAGGGAAGACAACTACATTCATTTAGTATTCGTAAGGACTCAAAAGATCATGGAGTGCAAGGAAGGTTAGCTGGTTCTTTGCATCCAGGAGACAAAGTAGTCATATGTGAAGATACTGTCACAAGAGGGACTTCTCCTTTAGAAGCAGCACAAGTAGTACGTGACTTAGGGGCTGATCCAGTAATGATTTTGCCAGTTGTTGATCGCGGAGGAACGTGTGGACCATTAGCAAGTAAAGCAGGAATCAAATTTCAACCGCTTGTAACTGCGCCTGATTTAGGATTTCCTTACGAAGGCCCTTAATAAGTTTTTCTTCTGCGTCACTCAACTATCTGTACGTTCATCCCTAATGTGACATGTTCTACAAATATGTCTATATCTTCAGGCTTCATACGAATACATCCATTTGAAACTCTCCCCCCTATTAACTCAGGGGATGACGTGCTATGTATGGCAATTGCTGGCCTTTTACCACCAAAATTATCTAATACTTCTGAATGTTGATTTAAACCAAATAAACGATCTCCATAAACAGGGCCAAACTCTACAGAAGAGTTTGATCGTTCCCATAAAACATCAACGATCCCCTCTAGAACAGGTGTAGGAGTAGATTCTTTACCGATTGCCACTGGCACTTCAACAAGCACTTGGTCATTCAAGTTTTTACATACCATTAATGGAATTTCAGACAGATTAAGAATTGAACAATTGACTGAAGTAACTATTCGAGCCGTCCGGTCAGAAAGATCTACAACAATTTTTTTATTCCCATAAAAAACATCTACATCTTTAGATAAAACCCATCCCTTTGTGCCATTTGGTAAGCGCGGAAGTACTACTTCTATAAATTTTCCATTCGTTTCACCAGTTGTTTTTAACGTTCGAACCCCATCAAATGGGCCTGGATTAGTTAACCCCTCTAAAGATGAAGATTCAAGATCGGAATAGTTATAAATATCTAAAATAGGGATGCTTTCTTTTACCATCGCATACCCAGAAACTACGGGGATAGATAAAGGTTTAAAATCATATTTTTTAGTTTCAGTAAGTATTAACGACTCTGTAGAAGTACTTTTTTGTTCAGAAATATCAGCCAACGAAGCCACCGAAGTTGTAGGAGTCTCCTCTCCTATTACATAATCAATTGGAACTAATACTGGTCTCTCAGGTTTGCTACATGAAGAAAAAAGTAACGAAACACCAAGAAACAATGGAAGAAAGTTATATCGCTTAAAATTCATAACAAGTAGAAATTATCCTTCATTTTTTCTGCGGGTGTAGTTCAATGGTAGAACTTCAGCTTCCCAAGCTGATGACGGGAGTTCGATTCTCCTCACCCGCTCAATAATACGAGGCAACATCGTCGTTAGAATGATTTCATGGTTTTAAAATCTCAAGAGAAAATTACCAGTGCCGATTACCATACCGCTGGAGAACCCTTTCGTATTGTTGATATTGGCCCCATGGAGGGAGTTACTGTTCTAGATCGACGCTCTTGGGCGGAAAAAAATCTTGATGATGTTCGGAAATTTCTTATAAACGAGCCACGCGGCCATGCAGATATGTACGGTGGCTTCGTTGTACCCGCTAATGACGACAAAGGTGATTTGGGAGTTGTATTTTTTCACAAAGATGGGTTCTCTACTGCATGTGGTCATGGAACAATCGCTCTTGTTACTTGGGCTATAGATACCGGTTTAATCAAACCAGAAGAAGAAATTGTCAATGTAACCGTTGATGTCCCTTCCGGTCGACTTGTTACTGAAGCAAAAATAAATAACAAAAAAGTTGAATCAGTTTGCTTCCGAAATGTCCCTAGTTTTGTTTCAGCGACAAACATTTCTTTACAAACTTCAATCGGACAGATAAACGCTGATATTTCTTTTGGTGGAGCTTTTTATGCTTCAGTAAATGCTGGAAATCTTGGGCTTTCACCAACTGCTTCAAATATTGATACTTTAATTTCTCTTGGAAGAGAGGTTAAACAGTTATTAAGAGGTGACCATAGAGCAGAGCACCCAGATGACAATCGTTTATCTGGGGTTTATGGAACTATTTTCTATGAAGACGTAGGGATCGCTCCCTTACATCAACGAAATATGACGGTGTTTGCTGATGGACAAGTTGATCGTTCACCTTGTGGATCAGGAACTTCAGCTCGGTTAGCTCTCCTTCATGCTGCTGGCCAAATATCAGTGGGTGAAAGTTTCTATAACGAGGGTGTCGCTAAAGAAAAATTTATTGGAAAAATTATTTCTACAAACCACGACACTGTTACTACTACGATTCAAGGATCTGCTTATCATTATGCAACGAGTACTTTTGTTTTTGATTCACGTGATTCTCTTAGGAATGGATTTCAACTGAGATGACTGTTTTACCTCATTTTGATGCTGCGGCAATTAACGCAATAGTTGATATGGATACTGCTATTAAGGCTTTAACTGAAGCATTTAAAAATTTAGGAGAGTTACATCCTAGAACTCAGGTTTCTCTTGATGTAACTGATGACCTCTTATTAATGCCCGCTGTTACTTCTCTAGGAATTGGTATAAAAACTGTAACAGTAATAAGCGGAAATCCTGCTAAAGGCTTACCTCTTATCCACGCCCATTACTTGTTATGTGACCGAGATACCGGACGTCCACAAGCAACTTTTGATGGATCAGCCTTAACTTCTTTACGCACTCCTGCTGCTTCAGGAGTCGCTACTGAAGTGCTTGCTCAATCAGATGTTACCTCTCTTGGTATTTTTGGCACCGGGGTACAAGCACAAGGACATATTGATGCAATGTTAAGTGTTCGTCCAAACATTGAAACCATTTTTGTTTGTGGCCGGACTTTTGAAGCGAGCATAAAATTTGCTGATACTGCAAATGGGCACGGAAGAGAAATACTTGCTGCTTCTGCAAAAGACACTGCAGAAGCTGATGTTTTATGTGGTTGTACATCAGCAACAACACCAGTAATTCCGACAAGTAGTGTGCGAAACGGAACTCATATAAACCTTGTCGGTTCATATTCAGCAGCAAGACGAGAGGTCGACATTGATTTAGTAGCCGCTTCATCGATTTTTGTTGATGAAAGAGAAGCCGCTGAAAATGAAGCCGGAGAACTAATTCATGCTGATGCTTCAAACCAATGGTGTTTTGATTCCATCTTGGGTGATCTAAGTGATCTTTGTTTAGGAAAAATTGGTCGTAGTAGTAAAGAAGAAATAACTCTTTTTAAATCAGTGGGTTTAGCAGTTGAAGATGTGGTGATAGCAGCGACAGTGTTGGCTGCTCACACTAATTAAATTGCTGCTGCTCGCTTCTGAGCTTTTTGCCTTATCCAATCACCTACATTATTTAATGAAAATACGGTGAAGACCAAAGCTAAAGATGGCCAAACAGCTGGCCAAATGGTTACACGTAGATCTGCACGTGCAATATTAATCATGTTTCCCCAAGAAGGAGCTGGGGATTCAACGCTAAGCCCAAGGAATGCAAGTGCTCCCTCAAGGGCAACAAGTACTGCTGCAGCTACTAAAGCGTAAGCAAGGACTGTGGGTAGAACATTTGGGACTATTTCTTTTATAAGAATAGTTCTTTGCTTGGTTCCTAGGGCTTCTGCTGCGGCTACAAACTCTCTCTGGCTGATCGTTAGAGCATTTGCTCTAGCCACTCTGGTGTAAACCGGGATTGAAAGAACTCCGATGATGATACAAAGCACTTTTAAATTTCGTGATCCAACAAAAGTAATAATTGTGAGTAGAAGAACTAATCCAGGGAAAGCCAAAATGACATCAATGGTTCCCATAACTGCTGCTTCTCTTTTACCGCGAACATAACCTACAAAAGAACCAAAGAGTCCACCAAAAATAACTCCACAACTTACACCTGACGCAACAACAGCTAATGAAACTCGGGCTCCATAAATTAGTCGTGCCAAAATGTCGCGCCCGTTAACGTCGGTTCCAAGCCAGTGGTTCCATGACGGAGTGTCATTACGTAGTTCGTTTCCTGTCGTATCAAATAACCATCCTTGATAATTTGGATCATCTAAACCAGGAATTAGGTCAGCGAATATTGCAGCAAGAACAAGAATGAAAAGCCAAGAAAAACATAGTTTTGTTAAAAACCCCATTGATTTGAATGTTTTCCATAAAGAAAAGTTAGACCACCAAAGAAATTTCATCAGGATTTTTTCCGAATTCTTGGATCAATGAGCATGTAAAAAAAATCAACGAAAGTGTTAATAACCACGTAAACGCAGGCCATGAAAACTGTGACTCCTTGAACCATGATGAAATCTCGTTGAAAAATTGCATCTAACAATCGTTTTCCAAGCCCTGGGAGTGCGAAAAGTTGTTCAATAACGACAGTGCCACCAATTAAACCAGCAATATTGAGTCCAACAATTGTTGTTAACGTTAATGAGCTTGGACGTAACGCATGTCTAAAAAGGATGAACCGGTCTTTTAGCCCTTTTGATTTAGCTGAAAGAACGTAAGTTTCTTTCAATGTATTGATCATGTCGGAACGAATAATTCTTGTATACACCGCTATTTCTGTAAGTGCAAGTGATATTGCAGGCATGATTACAGATTTTATGTTGTCCGTAACGCTTTCTGTAAGACGTCCCCATCCTGTTGCTGGCAACCAGCGCAATCGAATGGAAAAAAAGTAAATAAGAACCAAACCAACAATAAAACTTGGAATGCTAAGAAGGAATTGTGCTAAGGCAGAAATGGATTGATCAATTTTTGACCCTTGCTTATAGCCTGCAGTCACTCCAAGAGGTATAGCAAACAACAAAGCTAACCCGATTGAAACTACTGCCAATTCTGCAGTAACCGGAATCCGGTGTTTTATTTCATCAGTAACAAGTTGATCAGTAATAACCGAGCGACCTAGATCTCCACTTACTGCGTCACCAAGCCAATTTCCGTAACGAACAATAAAGGGATCATTAAGGCCATATTCTTCACGTAACTGTGCAACAAATTCTTGGTCTTGTTGAGCATCCGGAGGAATGAGTGCATTGATTGGGTCGCCGGGAAGTGTGTTGACTAAGAAAAAAGTCAAAAAGGAGACCGCTAGTAACGTTGCTACAAGTCGAACTAATCGAGCTGCAAGCATTTTTAACACGTTTTACTCCCTTCCTTTAACACTAAATGCACACAAAAGGCGGGGTGAAATAAACCTTTCACCCCGCCTTTCGGTAATTATTTATCTACTATTCAGCGGACCAGTAAACTTGTCCCCATCGACCTTCAGCAGCTGGATGGCCAATACCTATTTCACCATCTGCTAGGATCCATGAGTCAAAGCCTCCAAGACCTTCTGCCGTAGCGATAGCTGTTGCTGTACCACCAGAGAAGTAAATCGGCATCTGCTCAGCAACTATCAAACCGGCTTGTTCATAAAGAGCAGCACGGGTTGGGACGTCGTCTGTGGTTCGTGCTTCTTCTAGAAGGGCATAATGTTCTGGATCATGCCAGTTAGAGAAGTTGAACGGTGAAGTCTCCCATGGAGCTGAACCGGAGTTATCTCCACCTGGATCAGCTTCACTACCCCAGCGCCAGCAGTGAATCTCATGTTCACCTCTGTATTCGTTGCCCATACCCAACGCCATGTTGATGTGCGTTGCTTGATCAAAGTGAGTCAATTCGGTGTTAACCAATCCGGTTTCGTCCCAGAATTGTTGAGATACTTCTGTAGCTGCAATAAGAGTTGGATCCGGAGGACAACTCAAAACAACATCAAGCTTTTCGCCAACGGCTTTACCGTCTGAACGATCAGGATCATTGATGTAATCCTCAAGGAGTGCCACCGCTGCATCAAAGTCATAGCCAGGATAAGCCGCAGCTACTGCTTCAGAGTAGAACGGAGAAGTCTTAGCAAATACTTGAGTTGCGGGTTCAGAAATTCCTTCTCCACCAAGAGCAGCAATAATTGCTTCCTGACGTGTCGCCAGGATTAATCCTCGTCGTACACGAACATCGTCATAGGGAGGTACAAGAACATTGAACATACCGCCACCGGAGTTGTTTCCTTGGAATTCAAACATCCAAATACTTCCATCTTCAGCTGCAGTACGTGCGTCACGAATTGTGGCTTGACGTAGAGTTTGCATTGCTGTGACTGTTCCAGATGCTAATGAATCAAGTCGAGTTCCTTCATCAGGGATTGGATGGAAACTCACTGAGTCAAGATATGGCAACTGTGTACCAAAGTTATCAACCCTCCAATAATTTGGATTTCGTTCCATTTCAGTTTTGTTGTCAACATCACGGTTAGTCACCATGAAAGGCCCGGTACCGATACCAGTTGGTGCGTTAGCGGCTGCAGCCATTGCATCATCATCACCTGCAGGTACTAATGCAGGGTTGAAAACCATACCCATTGGGGCACGAGACAGAACTGCCATAAATGGACCATTTGTAGCACTCAACGTGTAAGTAACTTCAAGATCACCAGTTGCTTCAACACCTATAAGGTTTGATGAAGCAATTACACCAGCAGAAGCAGCACCAGTTTGTTGAACAACAAACATGTCAGCAATTGTTTGTGCTGTTAAAGGTGTTCCATCGGTGAAGGTCACACCTTCTTGTAGCTGAACAGTCCAAACAGTGTAATCATCGTTTGATGCCCAACTCGTAGCAATGTTTGGACCATACGAGCCGTCTTTATATTGAGAAACCAACGGATCATAAACAGATTGCATCATGTTGTAGCAAGGTGAAGAACAAGTGTCTTCCCAAGGGCGTAAGCCTGTGGCTTCTGCCTCAATTGCCAAACTTGCGCTTCCACCTTGAGAAGGACCAACTGGTGGTGCTTCTGTTGTAGTGGTAGGCGTCGCTGTTGTAGCAGGAGCTTCCGTTGTAGCCGGAGCCTCAGTTGTTGCTGTTTCTTCTGCTGGCGCTGCCGTAGTTGCAACTGGAGCAGCATCATCGCTACTACTATCGCTTCCACATGCGCTCGCTATCGCAGTAGCTGCAAGAAGAACGGCAAGTAACTTAAATGTAACTCCCCGTTTACCCAATAAATAACTCATAC
>Ga0066851_10000161_pt1 | contig 31844 bp, 20 predicted proteins | sample ETNtaG_7_FD_65493 | JGI IMG/M metagenome (GOLD analysis project Ga0066851, IMG submission 65493) | Marine microbial and viral communities from oxygen minimum zone, Eastern Pacific Ocean - ETNP201406SV65 | ecosystem: Environmental > Aquatic > Marine > Oceanic | place: Pacific Ocean: Eastern... | reverse complement strand
TGACACCTGCATTAGCCATCATGTCGGCTCCTGCTGGTCCCTGAATAGCATCACTTGGTACTACACGGTAGAAAAGTGGGTATGCTGTAGCATCACTTAGACCTGGATTAGTACTGGCGTAGGAAATCATTGGAATTCCTGCGGCAGACAAAATTGCGTTAGCACCCATTGAAGCGCCTGAGCATGCTGCACCAGTTACTGCAACAACACCGGAATCGACAAGTGTCTGAGCTGCAGGTCCTGCAACTGCACCGTCACATCCAGAATCTACTTCGACTAACTCGAAGTTATAATCTGCGTGTGCTGCATTTAGGTCTTTGATAGCCTCGGTAGCTCCCCAGCTAAAACCGGCTGCATCAGGTTCGAGAGGTCCTGTTAAAGGATTCAAAAACCCGATTTTTACTGTTGTTTTGGTTGTTTTTTCGTCGTCATCATCATCTACACAGCCAGTGAAAGCACCGACTACGAAGAGCATGGCAAAAACGAAAACTTGTAGTTTGTTTGAGTTCATGTCAAATACACCTTTCCTTCTTAGGAAGAAGAGTATTAAAAGCTAATTGACACTTAAATTGCCGATAATAATCCCTATTTTGTATTAAAAATAACGTGAAATACCTATTAATAATACAGTTGAATACTCATAAAATAGTAACCTGTGAAACATGAGTTGCGAATTCTACAATTATGAGACCTATTCTGCTTAAAACCTTGAAAATACTGGCATTACAGGGAGGGACTAGGCATTCAGTGCACATATCTTCTACTGAATTGGCTGAAAAATTAGAAATAAGTCAGCAATCGGCATCAAGACATATTATTGATCTTGAAAAGAAAGATTACATTCGGAAAAAATATGCACAAGGTGGACAAATTGTGAATATCAATGATAGAGGCATTGCAATCTTGCGGAAAGAATTTACAGAATATGGATTAATATTTGGAACTGAAAAGAATATTAAAATGATTGGAACACTAGAAACTGGACTTGGTGAAGGAGGGTACTACATCTCTAAAGAAGGATATATGGAACAATTTGATAGCAAATTAAATTGGAAACCCTACAAAGGCACCTTTAACCTTAGATTGAATGATGATGAGGTCCCAAAAATTGAAGCCATGAAAGCAGCTGAAGGAATACTAATTGAAGGATTCGAAGAAGGAGGACGAACCTTTGGCAAAGCCTGGGTATTCAAATGTACACTCAAAAATAAAAACAAAGTTATGGAAAACTGCGCCATAATCTCACCAAAGCGTACTCATTACAAAAGAGTTGTAGAAATTATATCTCCAGTCTTCCTTAGAAAAGAATTAAACGTTAAAGATGGAGCTGAATTCAAGATAAATGTATATTTGGGAGATTCTTAAATATACTAGGAGCTTAGAATAAGATAATACAATGACACCTTTTCACGACTACTTCGGAATTAGCTGGTACATCTACTTGCTTATTTGGTCATTTATTGCAATTGGCGCTCATGTTTACCAAGTTGGATTCATCATAAAATTAATTAGATTAGGAAAAGATGATGACCGATTTAACTCTTGGAAGCAGAGAATGAGAGAATTCCTAACTGATTGGTTAGGTCAAAGAAAAGTAGTAGAAGATAAAGTAGCTGGATATGCACACGCACTAATTTTCTGGGGATTCCTGATGCTTGTTAGCGATGTAATTGATCTAGGTACTGGAGGGTTTTTTGCTGAAATACTAGGTATGATATTCCTAGAAAATATTTGGAATTTAATAGTAGATATAGGTTATTTAATGGCCGGAATAGGAATTCTTGCTGCACTATATAGACGATTGATTATAAGGCCTGAAAAATTGAAAGGAACGAGTATGGAAGGTGTTCTGATACTTTTTGCAATATTAGGTATAGTAATCACTGCCTTCATAGTTGAGGCAGCCTACATGCTTGGTAATGAAGGCCATTACAATTATTGGGAACCTATAGGAGTGCTTTTTGCTAAACAAATGCAAAATATAGAAGCTGACACACTCCAAACAATTGTAGATGTAAGTTTCTGGCTACATATGATTTTGATTGGTGGCTTTTTAATTGAAATACCACAAACCAAACATTCACACTTAATTGGAACTATACCTAATGTGATGTTTCAAGATCATGAAGACATGGGGACTATGGTTCCCTTACAGATGAATGATGATGTAGCTGTTAAAACTGATGATCTAGATTTTGAAAATTTAACTTTAGGAGTTAACAAATTTGAGGATTTTACATGGAGACAATTATCTGATGGATGGGCATGTACTGCCTGCGCAAGATGTCAAGACGTTTGTCCAGCATATAACAGTGGAAAAGAATTAAATCCAATGCAAATTATAATGGATGTTAAGAATTATGGAAAAGAACATGGAAGTTTGCTTTTAGCTGGAGAGGCCCCTGAAGAAACTATAATTGACAGATTTAGCCCTGAAGCCATTTGGGCATGTACTACTTGTTATGCATGTGTGAATGCATGTCCTGTACATATTGAACATGTACCAAAATTGACAGATACAAGACGTCACCTAGTCATGGAAGCTTCTGATTTTCCTGAAGAATTACAAAATTTATTTAATAACCTAGAAAGAAACTCAAACCCTTGGGGACTAGGTGCACATACAAGAGCTGATTGGGCTGAAGGATTGGATTTGAAAATAGGTGAGCCTGCAGAATACTTGTTTTATGTAGGATGTGCAGGATCCTTTGATGAAAGAAACAAGAATGTTTCAAGAGCTACTGCAAAATTATTGAAGGAAGCGGGTGTTGACTTCTCTATTCTTGGTGAAATGGAAACGTGTAACGGAGATCCTGCAAGAAGAGCTGGAAATGAGTTCCTTTTCCAAATGATGGCTGAGATGAATGTCGACAATATGAACTCACTAGGCACTCTAAAAGTAATCACTGCATGTCCACATTGTTTTCATACTATTGGAAAAGAGTATGAAAAATATGGCGGAAAATATGAAGTTTATCACCATTCACAAATACTTAATGAATTACGACAAAAAGAAAAGTTGAAAATAAATGATTTTGAAAATAAAGTTACCTTCCATGACCCCTGTTATCTAGGAAGAATTGGTGGAGAAACTGAGGCTCCGAGAGAGGCTTTAGGAGGAGACCTAATTGAAATGGAAAGATCCAAAGAAAAATCATTCTGTTGTGGAGGAGGAGGGGCTAGAATTTGGATGGAAGAAGATGCCGATAAAAGGGTCAATGAAATACGGGCAAAGGAAGCTGTAAATACCGGTGCAGACTGCATTGCTGTAGGCTGTCCCTTCTGTATGACTATGATGAGTGATGGCCTGAAAACATTAGGTGAGGAACAGAGAACTGTAAAAGACATATCTGAAATAATGTTAGAAAATCTAGAGGCATAAAATGAACATAGTTGTATTAATCAAAATGGTACCTGATACCGAATCAAAGCTAGAAGTAAATGCTGGGGAACTCAATGACCAGAATTTCAAATACATGGTAAATCCATACGATGAATTTGCTGTCGAGCAAGCAGTCCAATTTAAAGAAGCTGAAGGTGGAAAAGTAACACTCTTAAGCTTATTTTCTGAAGACAATAGCATAGATACTGATTTAAGAAAAATGCTAGCAATAGGTGCCGATGAAATTGTTGTTCTAAGGCAAAATGGATACAGAGGAGATAAACCACTCGCAAATGCTAAACTTCTGTCTAATGCAATAAAAGATTTAAATGCTGATTTAGTTCTTTGCGGAATTCAAGGAATAGATTATTATCAAGCTGCAACTGGAACTATGGTTGCACAAATGCTGAATATGCCAAATATTTCAGGAGTTACTAATTTAGAATATAATTCTGGAACCTTAAAAGCTAAAAGACAAATTGAAGGAGGACTGCAAACTATTGAGACCTCTACTCCTGCTGTTGTTACTTGTCAAAAAGATATGAATAAAGTACGATTCCCTGCTCTAAAAGACATTATGATGTCAAAGCGAAAACCTTTTGATAATAAAAACGTGGATTCTATAGATAGTAATGATGTTACTACATCCGAATCAAATTTGCCTCCAGCTAGAGACGGAGGAGAAATTATCGAAGGTGAGACTGCTGAAGAAAAGGTAGATAAATTAATTGAAAAATTAAGAATGGAGGCTAAGGTAATATGAGCAATGTATTAGTTATTGGGGAAGTAGATGGACCTGAGGTGAAAAATATTTCACAACAAGTGGCTGCTGTGGCTGCAGGAATGGGAGAAGTAACTGGCCTAGTTATAGGGAGTGGAATCTCTGAAGCTGGAATGAAATTAGCTGCAGGTAAAATAATAATGGCTGATAATGCCAGCCTTGAAAACTACGACCCTGTTAAATATGCATCTATTGCTAGCCATATAGTAAAAGAAAATGATATTCAAACCATACTTCTAGGTGCTACCTCTATGGGTAAAGACTTAGGACCAAGAATAGCTGCTGAACTAGATTGTGGATATCTTGGAGACTGCCTAGAAGCAAGTAGTGAAGGTTTTGTAAGACCTAATTTTGCAGGTAAAGTACTTGCAAAATCAAAACCAAGTGGAAAGATTGTAGCTACAATTAGAAATAATGCATATCCTGCAGGTGAGGCCTGGTCTGGAAGTGTAGAAAATTATTCAGGAGACATAGCAGATTCAACTCTGAATACTATTGATGTGGAAAATGTAGGTTCTGGAACTGTTGAACTAACTGAAGCTGCTATTGTTGTAAGTGGAGGTAGAGGGCTTGAAAATGCAGAAAATTATGATTCAATGATTAGGCAATTAGCTGAAAGTATGGGAGCTGCTGCAGGAGCTAGTCGAGCTATTGTGGATGCTGGATGGGTTTCTCATTCACATCAAGTTGGACAAACTGGAAAAACTGTTGCACCTGAATTATATCTTGCAATTGGAATCTCTGGTGCAATACAGCATTTAGGTGGGATGAGTGGAGCTAAGTGCATAGCTGCCATAAACAAGGATCCTGACGCTCCAATTTTCAAAATAGCCGATTATGGTATAGTCGGAGACTTATTCGAAATCTTACCTATCTTAAAATCTAAAATTTAATTTAGAATACATAACATTATAAGGTACTTTAGGATAAGTATAACGTGTCAAAAGATTCGGAAGAAATAAAAAAATTACAACAGACTATTGATGAACTTCAAACTGAACTTAAATTCTTACAAGAAACTGTTGGTGTACTAGTAGGTGCTATGATGGAAGAGGGTGAATCTGAAGATTACTTTGGAAATGCAGAGGCTGGAAATCCTTCATTCAGACTCAACATGGGGATGTAGAAAGTTACCTTAAACTCTAAATAGAAAGTGCTACGGTAGATTTCTGTGCTCGCGTGGTGTAGCCTGGCCTATCATCTCAGCCTGTCGAGCTGAGGACTCGGGTTCAAATCCCGGCGCGGGCGCCATTATTTTTAGACCAAACAATTTAATGATGCCTATTTCTGTGGCTATAGGCTAATTATGCGCGGACAGAAATATCAGGCTTTGATTGTTGTTATTTTATTGCTTACAGCATTGCCTTATTCTCCATTTTTATCTCGTGCATCTAGTATAGATAAAAACCCTTTAGCTGAAGAAGATATAGATGGAGATGGAATTCCCGATCCACCTATGAGAGATAGTGATGGAGATGGTCTATCTGATGACTATGAAATTGCTTTAGGATTTGATCCCAATGATTTTGACATGGATGATGATGGGATTTCTGATTTAATGGAACAGCAAATGTGGGATGATCTGAAAAATTTAGACGAAATACCAGAGAGTATGGAGGATTTATACGATTGTGAGGGAGATTTGGATGGAGATGGAATTACTAATTGTATGGACCCTGATGCTGATGGAGATGGGTTGTCTGATATGGAAGAGATGGCAGACGCGGATGGTGATGGAATCCCTGATATGTATGAAAATATGATTGACCACTTAGATCCTAATAATCCCGACTCGGATGGAGATGGAATACCGGACATGGATGATCAAGATCCACCGCTACCAACATGGGCCGAGGACATGGCAAATAAGAATGATTGGACTCCACAAACTGATTCTAACGGAGCTGCTGGATTAGAAGGGTTTTACCCACTAGCTGTCCTTGCTGCAGTTAAATTTACAGTAACGTGTGACAATTGTGAGGACCCTACCTCAAATCCTCAATATTGGAGAACTGTAGCAAAAACAATTTATGATAACGGATATGATGCAAACACCGACACTTACACCAGAAGCCAATGGTGCCCAGCACCCGGCTGTGAGCAATACGATATAGAAACAGGAGTTAATGAGAATCCAGGATATTGGACTACTGGATCTAGCCCCTACAGTTATGATTACTTAATTACTCATCCTGATGTCACTAGCCAAGAATATCAATATACTATGACTTGGATTATGCCAGTACAAGGATATCTATCTACATCACTATATACCAATAATGTTTTCATAAGTAATAGTGTTACTATGGATAGTGCTTTCAATTTAAAAGTAGACGGATATTCCCAAGCATATACTTTCACGATGACGGAATATAATATTCCTGAGAATGTAAAACAAGCTGCAAATGCCCCCGAAACTTTCCCTAGTGAATTTACTGAATTGCCGGAATTTCCTGTGAGGCCTGGGCCTAATAATGATGTTTACGATTTAGCGGCTTCAATAACGGAAGGAAAAGAAACTGATTATCAAAAAGCTGAAGCTATAATGTATTATCTAAGGAGTCATTATTATTACAATATTAATGGTACACTAACTCCAGATGGTCAAGATTTTATTGACTATTTCTTATTTGGAAATAGCGATACTGATGGAAAATGTACTAATTTTGCTTCAGCATTTACAATTTTATCCCGATTAAATGGAATTCCCACCAGATATGTAGAGGGAAATGGTCCTGGAGAAGTGATTACTCCTGAAGGATGGCAAAATAGTGGATATGGAGATAGTACTGGTTATCAAATAGAAGAAGATACAAGAATTGTTACTATGCTCAATGGCCATGCATATGCCGAGGTGTTGTTTGATGACATTGGTTGGTTAACTTTCGAACCAACCTCATCTACAACTTGCCCTACATGCGATCAAAATGGAGCTACAACATCTGGCGATGATGATTCTGTAGTTGGTAACGGAACTCAACCCGGAACTAATTATGAAATAAGCGATTCTGATGAAGATGGATTAAGTGACGAATATGAAATGGGAATAGGTACTGATCCAAATAATCCAGATAGCGATTTTGACACTCTACCTGACGGGGCAGAAAGCAACACAGGAATTTATGTCAACAATGAGAATACAGGCACCGATCCGCTATCTGCAGACACTGATGGTGACGGATTAACTGATAGTGAAGAAATTTTGTGTAGATTATATACCTTTAGTGGTAAATTTTGCTCACATCCGCTAGATTCAGATACCGATAATGATGGTTTAACTGACGGTGATGAATATCATGGAATAACTGTTGATATGGAAATAATTAAAACTAATCCTATAGACCATGACACTGATGGTGATGGGCTTCTAGATGGTCTCGAGTTAGGAACTTATGGAAATATTTTTGAAAGAGATTACAATTCGAATTCCTGCTTAACAAAAGATGGGGCAGATTACTATTCAAATTGCTTAGAAACTTGGCAACCTGATGAAGACGAATTGACAACTACAAACCCACGTAACATAGATAGTGATGGAGATGGTATTGATGATGGAGATGAAGATACTAATGCAAATGGTAAATTAGATGATGGAGAAACTGCCGCAGACTTAGAAGATACTGATGGAGGTGGAAGGACTGATTTTGAGGAAATATTTACTGATTCAACAGATCCTAGAGATTCTGAGGATGATAGAGGTGATAGTGATGGCGATGGACTTTTCGACCATCGTGAAGAAGAATTGGGAACTGACCCTGACAATACTGATTCCGATGGTGATGGAATAAATGATGGTGATGAAGTTCTAATCTATTTTACAGACCCACTACTTGAAGATACTGATAGTGATGGATTAAATGATTTTAGAGAAATCACGGGTTTAGGATTCTGTAATTGGATATCTCCAAAAACATCAGTTCCTTGTGATTACAATGAGGATGGTGTAAGAGACGAAAATGACGGGACTGATCCATTACTTGCTGATACTGATGGAGGTGGAACTATTGATGGATGGGAAGTTGATTTAGATAGTACAAATCCCCTAAACAACAACACCGATGATATTCCTGCAGATGAAAGAGATACTGATGGTGACGGATTAACTGATCTTGAAGAAAATACCATTTACAACACAGACATGAATGATAACGATACAGATAATGATGGACTCCTTGACGGTGATGAAGTTAACAATTACGAAACAAATCCTGACAAAAAAGATACTGATGAAGACGGAGTAAGTGATTATGATGAAATAATTACACATCTAACAAATCCTAACCAAAAGGATACTGATGAAGATGGACTTGAAGATGGAGAAGAAATTGATAATTATGAGTCTGACCCGAATGTACAGGATAGTGACGGAGATGGACTTACTGATGGTGAAGAAGTTAATGATTATGGCTCTGACCCAACATCTGTTGACTCTGATGCAGACGGATTAGGTGACGGCAGTGAAGTAAACATTTATGGCACTGAACCTGGAAATAATGATACTGATGGCGATAATCTTGAAGATGGTGATGAAATTAATCTTTATCTTACAAATGCTACAAATAATGATAGTGATAACGATGGCCTTAATGATGGAGAAGAAGTAAATAATTATGGAACAAATCCAATGAATAATGATACTGATTCTGACGGATTACTAGATAATTGGGAATTGCAAGGTATATTTCCAGATTGCAGCTGGGTAAATCCAGATACTGGAGTCATTTGCGATTTTGACGGAGATGGAATAGTAAATGAAAACGATGGAACCAATCCTAATGATTCCGATACTGACGGAGGAGCTGTTGGTGATGGTGTAGAGATATATGTAGATGAAAGTAATCCTTTAGATGATTCTGATGATGATACCGATGATTTGGACCAGGATGGTGACGGACTTACTGATGGACAAGAGTTTGTGCTTGGAACTGACAAATTGGATCCTGACACAGATGGAGATGGACTTGAAGATGGTGATGAAGTTAACAACCTCACTAGTAATCCTCTAAGCGTAGATACTGATGCAGATGGATTAAATGATGGAGATGAAGTTAACATATATTTCACAAATCTTACACTTGAAGATACAGATGGTGACGGACTTAAAGATGGGGAAGAAATCACTAACTATATTACAAATCCTACAAACAATGATACTGATAGTGATGGACTTGAAGATGGAGAAGAAATTAACAATTATGGAACTAATCCTAATTTAGTTGATACTGATGGTGATGGACTTGAAGATGGGGAAGAAATTAATAATTATTCTACTGAACCACTAAACACAGATAGTGATGGTGATGGGTTAAATGATGGAGAAGAGGTTAATGATTACGGATCCAACCCTAATGTACAGGATAGTGACGGAGATGGATTAACTGATGGTGAGGAAGTTAATGATTACAGCTCTAATCCAACATCACTTGACTCTGATGAAGATGGTTTAGGAGATGGAATTGAAGTTAATAACTATGCAACTGAGCCTGGAAATAACGATACCGATGGAGATGGGCTCGACGATGGAGATGAAATTGATCTTCTTACCGATCCAAATGATACTGATAGTGATGATGATGGTTTAACTGATGGGAATGAAGTTCATGCATTTGGTTCTGATCCTCTAGATAAGGACACAGATGGAGATAATCTTGAAGATTATAATGAAACTGCTATACACAACACAAGCCCTACAAATATTGACACAGATGGTGACGAATTAAACGATTATGAAGAAATCAACACCTATACTACAAATCCAACAGAAGCCGATACTGATGACGATGACTTAGAAGATGGGGAAGAAATTGATGAATACTCTACTGATCCAAAAGATCCTGATAGCGACAATGATGGGCTAAACGACGGGGAAGAAATTGACATTGGGACTGATCCAAATGATTGGGATACTGATGGAGGAGGTGTTGGAGATGGTGTTGAATGGAATGCAGACGGGACAAATCCTGTAGATAATCCTGGTGACGACAATATAGCTGCAAATGATGATGATGGAGATGGATTGTCAAACGGAGAAGAAGAAGTATACGGAACTGACCCTAACGACCCTGATAGTGACAATGACTTGCTATCTGATGGATATGAGGTTAATGTCGTTGAATCTAATCCACTTCTACAAGACTCAGATAGCGATGGATTAAATGATACAATTGAATGGAATCTAACTGAGACGGACCCAAATAATGATGATAGTGATGGTGATTTATTGACTGATGGGGATGAAAATAACACCTATGGTACTGACCCAAACAATTGGGATACTGATGGAGATACGCTTAGCGACTATGCTGAGATTATTACACATTCTACAGACCCAAATAGCGATGATACTGATGAAGATGGAGTTAAAGATGGATTAGAAGTCAATGATTACATCTCAGATCCTAATGATAACGATACTGATGATGATGGATTAGAAGACGGTGTAGAAGCCAATACTTACGGAACTAGCCTTACTAGTTCAGACACCGATAGTGATGGAATTGGTGATTATGATGAAATTAACACCTATGAAACAAATCCCACAAACAGCGACACAGATGGAGATTCTTTAATTGATGGAAATGAAATATTTACACATAGCACCAATCCCTTAGTTAGTGATACGGACGAAGATGGATTAAATGATGGTCTTGAGATTACAATTGGAATTAATCCTCTAGCTATTGATAGTGATTCTGATGGATTGAATGATACTTGGGAATATGCCCGAAACTTAGAAGGCTACAACTATAGTCCAGGAAATAATGATACTGATGGGGATGAAACTTTAGATGGTGATGAGGATATAGATACGGACGGATTAACAAATCTTGAAGAAATCAATACATACTTTACAAATCCTTTAGAAGTAGATTCAGATGATGATAGTCTATGGGATGGGGATGAAGTTAAGCCTTGGCAAATTAATAAAGACGGCGTTAATAATCAATATAATTACCCTTCAGACCCAAATCTTCAAGATTCTGACGAGGATGGATTAAGTGATTACGAGGAGGTTACTCCTTCAAATGATACTTTTTCATCTAGAACAGACCCTGAAGACTCTGATACAGATAATGATGGATTAACTGACTATTATGAAGTAATATGGTATTGGAACATCACTGGAGACAATAACACACCACGCCTTTACTATGATGAGCAAGGATGGAATACCTCCGATCCAAGAGAAGACAATAGTGACGGCGATTTATGGGATGACGGAGACATTGATGAAGAAAATCCAGTTTATGGATACTTTGAAGAGGAAGACCCTCCATGGGGAAGTCCACCATCAAGAGCTGGAACTCCGGCTTGGCCTCCTAATCAAGTCAATAAAACAGATACATTCATATGGTCATGGATTATTAAGAACCCTGAAACTGAAGAACCTTATGAAGGAGTTGTATTCGAAGCATATCTAAATGAAAGTGATGATGAAAATAGTCCATCACACATAATAGGCACTGGAATTAGTGACGAAGACGGATTCTTTGAAATTACTTGTAACATTTACAATACTGATTCTAAATTAAGAGCAGGGGACTGGAAAATACAACTAAGAAGACCTTATCAAAGTTACAATGAAACTGTGAATCTTTTAGAAAGTTGGAGTCCTCAGTTAGATCTTAAAGTAGTTGGAAATGTGACTATTGAATCTACGGTTCCTATTACTGCAGCTAGTTCAAAAACAACTTCGATTACTGGAACCTTATTCGAAGATGAAGAAATCCCTATTAAGAATGAGTTTATAGCAATTAATTTTGATAACGAAACTTACTATGATCTAACCAATGAAAATGGAATTTTTACAATTGAAATTAATACTCCTGAGGTAGAAGATGCAGTCTATGAAATTGAATTCAAATACAATGGTACCGAAAATTTGACTGAAGAAATTACAAACAAAAGTATTAGAATAATTAATGCATCTGTTGAACTGAGATTTGATGTATTAAACGAAATAACCTTTGATTTAGAACAAGAATATGATATAAAAGGAACTATTTTTGGTGACGAAGGTGAACAGCCTACCGGTACTATTGAGCTAAACTATGGTGACCAGTTCATTGATGATGTCGATATTGTTGGAAACCAAGAATGGAATATTAGTTTCTTAGTACCTCATAATGCTTCATGGGGAAACACTATACTTACTGCAACTTATTCCGGGAATGAAATTTACCCCTCTGATATCGTAGTAAATGAAATTATAATAAAAGGAAAAAGTAATTTAACATTGGAGCAAGTAACTTCATTAAGAACTAATGAAGTGAAACTAAAAGGAAACTTAACAGACCACAATAATCAAAGTATTGAAGGGAAACTAATCACACTCTTTTTAGGTAACCAATCGCTTGGTTCTGTTAGAACTGAAAGTGACGGAAGTTATATTTTTTCATATAACCTATCTACAGAAGATCCAGGACTACATAGAATTAAATCCATATTATATGGTAGTCAAACCCTTTCATCATCAGAAGTTGCAAATAATTTAACCTTATTAGCTACTCCAAATTTAATATTCTATGATTCTGCAAAATGTAGAAATACTGAGGAATTTACCGAAAAAATTTGTAAAGCTGCAAGAGGTTTTGAATATAATTTATCCGGCATTCTTGTAGATGAACTAGGAATAATAATGCCTAATACTACTATTGAATTTTTCAATGAAAATGATGGATTTGCCCCTCCACATAAAACAAATTCTAATGGTATCTTCACTTATAATCTATTAGTTAACGAAGGACAAACTGATGTTTTTACCGTTGATATTACAATAGAGGATAGCTTAGACCAGTCATATCTATTAGAAACTGATTTTGAAATATATATTATTCCACAATCAAGCATTATTCTTACCTTAAAGATTGATAATGAGAACAACAAAGCATATAGAGGTGAAAATGTCAGTCTATCTGGATCTCTCACAGACAATTCAGGCACTCCACTCAGTAATCAAACATTAGGAGTCCTTATTAATTCTAATATTCTTTACACTTCTACAAATGAAATGGGTCTTTACATTCTTAATTATCCTTTAGTATCTAATTATGATTTAGGCAACAGTAATGTTAGTGTAATTTACAATGAAACTGATTGGTTTCTAGGTTCGTTTATGAATAATTCTTTTGATGTTGCTGGAACTACAACATTTGAAGATGTAAAAGTGGAGGGAGATTGGTTCAATGATGAACTAAGACGTGGAGGTGCCATAACTGTTTACGCAATACTGATAGACGATTTAGGAAACCGGATTAATAGAAATATTACAGTTAAAATTGGAAGTGCAGAACTAGTTACAGTTTACACTAATGAATCAACATCTATTTCAACAGGAAGCATTCCTGAGGACTACAGAAATAATCATACTGTAGAACTTGCCTTTTTAGGAGACTCATTTCTAGACGGAACACAATACAAAAGCAAACATTCAATAATGGTAGAAAGCAAAATAAGATTTGATTTCGAACCGAAAAATGTTTTCCCGGGTGATAATGTAAATGTTTCAGTATGGCTGGAAGAAGATGACGGTAGCCCAATTCCTGATTCAGAAATGTCTGTTTTAGTTAATCTATTTTATGGAAAAGACATCAAAATGGATACTAATCTCGAATATAATTTAACTACAGACAAAGACGGATTCTCTAAATTTAGTTTTGAATTTCCTGAAGATGCAAATAGTGCAAGTATAGAGGCTGCATTCTCTGGAGGTTATATTGAAGCATATGATGACACACCACAAGAAACTGAACTAACTACTGCGAACGTTGCAATTAGTATTACAAAATCACCAGAGGCAAAAGAACCTTTTGACATCAACAAATATTTACCTTTATTCATCGGAATACCTGCTTCATTACTGGTAACTGCTTACTACCTCTACTGGACACAAAAACACAAATACGAAGTAAGAAATTTAATTAAACAAATGCAAAAAGAATTGAATAAAGATGAGGATTACAGACAAATTATAATCAAATCTTATCACCAATTACTAAATATTCTAGATAGATATGGGTTTATCAAAACTAAAACACAAACTGTCAGAGAATTTACAGAGGTTATGAAAACTGCACTACCTATACCTAATCAAAGTGTGAAATTATTAACTTCATTATTTGAAATTGCAAGATATAGTGGAATAAAACCAAAAGTTGTCGATGAATTTGGAATGGAAATGATTGATGGATCCTATAATATTTGGTGTGTAGAAGCAATAAATAATTTGCATGAAGTTGAAATAGAATTGAATAAAGGACTTAAAGAAGGAAAAGTTTCCAGATTTACTAATATATTTGGAATGAGGGCTGCTAAATGAGAAAAGCATTCCGTGAACGATATGGCTCAAAACTTTTTACTCTCTTTATCATTATTATGATGATTACTGTTGTTTACCCTACCTTAATTACAAATGCTAAGAATCCTTCACAACTTTCTGCATACGATAATGATTGGAATGATATCTCAAACTTTGCTACAGATATGAATGAGGATCAAAATGGAAAACATGACATAAAGACTATTGTTTCAAGACCGGCCATAATTAACAAAATAGCTGAGGTTGAGAAAAATACAACAACTCAGACAATAAGCACCAACTCAACTGTACTAGTAATTATTGGAGTGGAACGTAGTTATTCTGAATTCGATTCAAATGCAATATATAATTTTGTTAAAGCTGGAGGGAAAGTTATCATTGCAGATGATTCAGGTTATGGAAACTCCGCATTCTATGGTGAAATGGGGACTTTGGAGATCGGCGTTAAATTAAGGACTAATATTGTCCAAGAAGGATGTCAACCAACCCAAAGTAGCGGACTGGTTGCTGGTGCTATAGATGCATTAGGCTATGACGCAAGTGGTAGTACCAGTCCAAAATGCAAACCTGCACTCTTGTATGATTCAAACCATTGGGATGAGCCAATACATCCAAAAAATAATTCAATCGCTATAATTGACGCAGATGTGCCAAGAATGGATTTTAGTGGCCAATTAATGATGAGCTCACCTGCTGCACTCACTATTCAAAGTGGTGGAGCTGCTGAGGGACTTGTTTGGTCAAGTCAAAAAGCATTCATTGATTATAACCAAGATGAAATAGGTGGAAAAGGAGAAGGAACATACAGAGAAGAATCTACGAATGGTGTAGAAGTTGTTGCGGAGGCAAATGTTGGGAATGGAACTGTTATATTCATTTCAGATACTAGTATTTTTACAAACGAATATTATGATAAACTAGACAATCGTGAATTTATTTTATCAATGGTAAACTATGTTACTGGAGGAGGAAAACATACTCTGATTTTCGATGAAAGCCGACATATACAATCTGATATGCTTTCACTTATTTATGTGCAATTATTTGGCGTTTTAGGATATGTGAGTAATAGTGAAACATTAGGAATTCTTTTTTTAGGTTCAATCATTCTAATTCTACAACTTGTCATGATGAGAGTAGAAAACCCAGTGCCTTGGAGGCATTTATTCAATATCTATGAGGGACGATTATCCCGATTTAGAGTACCTCATGCGCATTACACTCACCCTGACACAATTAAAGAAGTATTCATAGAAAAAGTGAGAATTGAAAATGGATATACAAGAGAAGAATTTGGGATGTTATCTCAAACAAAAATAGAAGAGTTATTACATGATCCCCTGTTAGTTAAATTTATGATTAATGACGATAGAAGTATGACCTTGAATGAGGTTGAAGAAGCAATAAAAGGATGGAAAAAATAATGGGCCTATTTGGAAAAAAGAAAAAAGAAGAAGAGCAAGAACCAACTCCCGAAGTTGGGACTGAAGAACTGAATGAGGGTGTACAAACCTACATGATGGATCCTTCATTACAAGAAACGCACGATATGATGCAAGCTGTTTTGGGTGAAGCCGAACAGGTTATTATGGGTAAAAGACCTATACTTGACTTGACTGCTGTAGGAATACTTGCGGGGGGAAATATTCTCTTTGAAGATAACCCTGGTTTAGCTAAAACACTACTAGCTAATACCTTTGCACAAGCACTAGGCATTAATTTTAAACGTGTACAATTCACCCCTGACCTATTACCGGCGGATATTACTGGAATTTATATCTGGAACCAAAAAGACCAAAAATTTGAGTTCCGAAAGGGACCTTTATTCTGTAACCTATTACTTGCTGACGAAATAAATAGGGCACCTCCAAAAACTCAGGCTGCATTGCTAGAAGCAATGCAAGAACATCAGGTTACTATTGAGGGTGAAACTCATATTTTACCTGAACCTTTTGTTACATTAGCTACTCAAAATCCTATTGAATCTGAAGGTACCTATCCATTACCTGACGCTCAGTTGGATCGTTTTATGATGAAACTGTCTATGGGATATCCTGGAAGACCTATTGAAAGAGCCATACTTGTAAAGAGAAAACAACGTGGAACTGATGCACATACACTTCAACCAATAACTACTCCTGAGAAGCTTCGTGAAATGCAATTAAGCCTTGAAAAAGTGAAAATTGATGATTCAATTATTGAATATATTGTTGAAATTATCTACAGAACCCGTGAAGACCCTCGTGTAAAGGTAGGGTCGTCACCAAGAGGTGCTCAATCTCTATTCAAACTTTCTAGAGCACTTGCAGTCTTGAACGGGAGAGATTACGTAATTCCTGATGATATCAAAAGATTAAGCATCTATACGCTCAGACACCGTATAATTCTAAAGCCAGAGCCAAGAATTAAGGGTGTAAAAACTGAAGAAATCGTTTCTGAAATTCTTGAACAAGTGGAAGTACCAACGACACAAGGACAATTAGAAGACTAGATGTGGAGTAAGAAAGCTGCAGCTGTCGCAGGAGGAGCTATCTTCCTGACACTCGCAGGATTGATTAGATTGAATTATCTTTTCATAAGTGCTGGGTTAGTTATGCTAACCTTTGTAGTAATTTCTAGTTTCTTAGATGTTTGGATGCCTAATGTTAAAATTAAAAGAGAAACTACCTCAGATAACATTTTTGAAGACGGAACAATGTCTGTCAAATTCATAATCAAAAATACGGGTTTGGGAATTGGTTTTGTAGAAATATATGATAGCTTGCCACCTCAAGCTAGAATAATTAAGGGATCAAACTACACTTTGTTATACATGAAACCTTGGCAAGAAGTTTCATTTGAGTATTCATTGAAATTGCCTCTAAGAGGACATTATCACTTAGGTCCAGTTAAGATGCGTGTTAAGGATGCATTTGATTTATTTTATAATGAAAGAATAGAAGAGTCGATACACAGCTTTTCAGTATTCCCTCAAGTTGAAGTCTTAGAAGAACAAATCATAACCTCAAGAGCTCCAAAATTGCTTTCAGGAGCAATGCCTTTGAATGTAATTGGTACTGGAACTGAATTTTATTCATTAAGAGAATTTGTTCCTGGTGATTCCCTCCGTTCAGTTAATTGGAAAGCCTTAGCTAAAAAAGGCAAAATGATGGTTAACGAAACTGTTAGGGAAGATGTAATGGATGTTATTTTATTATTGGATGCAAGAGAGGTTTCTGCAGTTGGAGGTGGAAAGGATACGCCCCTTGAGATGTCTTGTAGAGCGGCTGCAACATACGCAAAACAACTTCTTGATGAAAGGAATAACGTTGCTCTCATGGTATATGGAGAAACTATGGAAAGAGTAGATTTAGATAGAGGAGAACACCATCTTTTCAAAATTCTGACTGCCTTGTCAAGTGCTAAGCCTCAAGGCAATCTAAAATTAGAGATAGTACTGAAGGATTTACTACCGCACCTTCCAAGTGGCTCTCCAATTATTCTTTTTAGTTCACTCGATGATGACCACACCATTGCTGAAGCTTTTACAAGCACAATTAGTAGAGGATTTACAATTACAACTATTTCACCATCTAGCTTAGATTTTGAAGAACGAATGAAAAGAATTCCTATGGAACCTTTATTGATTGCTAAAATAGAAAGAGACAACATGATTTCTGAACTTAGAAGCTTTGGACTTCAAGTAGGAGATTGGAAATATGGCGATAATGTAAACACTGCTCTACAGGAGATCTAAATGGAAGAAAATCCTGTAGAAATAAAAGCATCAAGAATACCAAAAATAGATAAAATTATAAACTACAAAGACTTTTTCGGAGAATATCCCATAATATTTGTAATTAAGATAATCTCTAGCTTATCTCTAATCTATGTAATAAGTGAATTTTACGTATACCACAATCCTATGGATTCTCTCCTCACTAAATATCTTGGAGCTTCGTTAAAGGGCTTCGAACCAAACTCTGATGTTTTTGTTCCTTGGTGCTTTGCTGCTGGTTTTCTTTTTTATATTTTTACAATATTTAAAGGAAGATACAAATTCTTTTTATTTCTATTAATTGCTGGAAGTTTAGGCCATTATATTGCTGAACCTGCTATAAATGTGCAACAAGGTGAATATCTTATTCCATCAAAAGTGGAAATTGAAAATAGTGAAGCAAATGCTACTCAATGGAAATGGAAACCTGTTAAATTAATATATGATGATGTAGAAGAAACAAACGATAGAATTGAGGATGCTAAAGTTCGACTAACCAATGTTATATTTGGATCCATGCCCTTCTTAGGTGCTTATGGGATATGGAAAAGAAAAGGTTGGGCAATCGCGGCATCAATAGGTTTAGCTATTATTATTGGATTCCTGTATACACCCAATTTATGCCTTGAAAATTTTGAAGAAAGTTATTGCGGATATGAGACAAAACAAGAGGAAAAAACATGGAATGAATATTTATCCAGCGGAATTTTTATTGGTTTAGGTTTTGTAATTTATATTGAATTGTCATATGCAGCAATAAAATATGAAAATTACGCAGAACAATTCAAACCTGCTGGCTTAGATATTTCCTTATTAACAAATGCCCAAAGAAAAAGTGTTTCTAAAACATTAAGAACTTTATTTGTTAGCTATCTAATTAATCTAGCTGTAATTTTATTCGTTACATTTATAATTGCTGAAGTTGTAATAAATATTAACAAATATTTAGCCACAAGTGATGGACAAATACAAGATTCTATCGAATTACAAGGACCTTATGGCATTGTTTTTACTTCACTCTTATTTTTCCTTTTGCTCGGAATTATTCGAATGTTTATTGGGCCAGATAACAAAATGAAAGAAGCTTAATTTATTTCAATAACTTCATTTTCTTGAGGCAAAATAAGTTCGTATTCTTTTAAATCTTCTTTAAAAGCTTCCCGATTATCTCCGTGATAAAGAATTACCTTTTCAGGATTACATTTGTTAATAAAATCAACTATCTGACTATGGCCTGCATGGCCACTAAGATCAAATGATTTTAATTGACAATTAATATCTACGGGGGGTGAGGTATCTCCTCTTTCTAATCTAAGCTTACTTGTTTCTTTCAATAAATGTCCATTTGTTCCTGGAACTTGAAAACCAGTCAAAAAGACCGCTGAAGAAGAGTTTTTGCGTATTTCTGACAAATAGTGTAACACTGGCCCTCCATTAAGCATTCCTGAAGTGGTAACAATTACGTCTCCTTTCATAGCTGCCTTTCTTTGCCTTGCATATTTAACAAAATTAGTATTTCTAAAAGCTTTATTCATCCCTCCAAAGTCTCTAATGGCTCCAGGATATTTTTGTAAGATTCTAGCTATATCTCGGCCCATTCCATCAAGCCAAACCTCAACACCCAATTTTTCAACAAGCATCAATAATTCTTGTGACCTTCCTAAACCAAAAGAAGGTAGAACTACTTGCCCTCCTTTATTCACTACATCTTCTACAGAATCAATTAATTCTTTTTCAGTCTCCACCCTATTTGGATGCTCTCGTCCACCATATGTTGATTCTATTGCTAGTGTTTTACATTGATGAGGCTTAGCTGCACGAGTAAGTTGTGTATTAACTGTATGTATATCACCTGTAAACAAAAAATCCTCTTGAGGAAAATTGTACATTACTGCACCTGGAATATGGCCTGCATTGTAAACATTAAATTCAAAACCTCCCCTATACTCTATATTGCCTGGAAGGATTCCTCTATGATTTTGTACTAAATCTGAGATTGCAGATTTATGAAATGGCAAAGGATAATTTTCGATTTCTGCAACTCTCAATGTATCTTGAGCCATTCTTTCTGCAAGGTCTCCAGTTACGGGTGTAGAAACGATAGGTGTTCCTCTACCTGCTATTTTTGGTACGAGACCACAATGGTCTAGGTGAGCGTGAGTAAGTAATAGTGCATCTACATCTGGAGCTGGTAAAGGAAACTTTGGTGGATCATCTGGCTGTAGACCATAATCAAGCAACAAACGCCCATTGTTTCCCTCTAACACGGCCCCAATTCTACCTACTTCCGAGGCTCCGCCTAAGTATCTTAATGTTGCTGACATAGAGTGTGCCTAATCCCAGTCGTCCCAGTCATCATCTGAAGATGAATCTGTGGTATTTGGCACTTCGGGACTTGGAGGATTGCTTGGTGACTCATACTCTTCATCATCATCCCAATCCTCACCATCTTGTTGATTATACGATATAGCACCTACTACTATTATTAAAGCAAAGAAAACAAAAATATACCATAAATCAGATATTGCTGTAGTCAATCTTGCCGTAAATCCTTGCTCCACATCTATAACAAAGGATTTTTGCTTTTCTTGATTTGAAATGTCACTAAATATTGAGATAGTAATACTTTCTTGGTCTCCGTCTCTAGCTTCATCACTGACTTCAATCTTGATTTCAACAGATTTGGTTCTTCCTGCTTCTACATCTACAGTATTCCCCTCAATGAGGAAAAGAACTCGCCATCCTGAAGGTACCGACACTGCAGATATAGTAAATTTATCATTAGCATTTGCCTTATTTTCTATCGTCAATTGGAAAGTATAACTATCTCCTGGGGCAAGTGTTTCTCTATACTTTAAGGAAGATAATTCAAATCCACCACTATAAGCTAATATTACTGTTAATTGCTTTTTTGCCACTACACTAGAATCAGATATATCTTGAGCATATGCATCAAAAACATCTCCATCTTCTTTGAAAACAGCCTGGCTTCCTACAGTTATGAATAAATCTAAAGGTTTACTATCACCTCCACTTATAGAAACTTCAGTAACAGTTGCTCCATTTTCCTTAAATGAATGACTCCAGCCATCTGGGAAATTATCTCCCATGTAAAGTCGAATTGTATGATCTCCTTCCACTGCAGATTCAAGAAGCAAATCAATCTCAAATTGTTGCCCTGCTATCTTATCTTGGAAAATTCCTGAACTATCCTGACCAACCACAAATAATGATAAACCGAATGATCTAGTCAAAATTAAAGTTGCTGTATCGCTTTTAGTGGTATTACCCTGTGATATGCCTATTAATTTGATATAGGCTGTGTCAACGTCTCCGCCCTGGGCCGGCTTAGCCCAAACTGTAACATTTACTACATTATAGCCATCACCAAGTCTTGGAATATCGGCTACTGTTATAGTAGCATCATTCAAATCCCCATAATCAAACTTAATTTCCCAGTCTGCAGGAACTTCTTGTGAAATTAATTGAACTGAATCTGTGTCTTGACCTTGATTGGCTATGCTCAATTGATATTGATTCCAATCTCCTGCGACACCTGTTGTACTAAAACTTGTTACTGCTTGACCCGAACTAGGATCATCAAAATACATGGAGATTTCATAATTTGCACCCACCGAGGTTTTAGTGTTCAAATCAAAATTAACTGGAGTAACTGAATTTTCTGAACGTCCTGTGAATACAATAATTGTATTTTTCCCCACCATATCGGTTGAATCTGCTGCTGAAACTGTAAAAGTAACAGACTGCTCTTCTCCCGGTAACAGTGAATTACTTGTCCAAGTTTGAGGGCTAACTACCCACTCCTCGGGGTTAGTAGAACTTGGTTCAATCGTAAATTTATCATTTTCATCGCCTGAATTTCTAACATGAATTTGGTAAGTGACATCTCCCCCCACTGCAACACTTTGTTGCGTTTGAGGTGTAGATGAATAAATTCCATAAGCATCCATTTGTATCGCCTTATCAATGAAAAATTCATTTCCCTGCTGATCAATAGCTGCTACTCTAACCGTATAGATTCCTTTCCCATTATGATTCTCAGAGGGTTCTACGGGATCATTATAATTCCATGTAATTTCTTCAAAATCATTAGTCCCACTATTATCTTCTGGTTCTTCAATATCTGAATTTTCTATAAATAATTCGTTATCATCTGAATCAAAAACAACTACCTTAAATTCAACAATATCATAAGTTCCAAAAACATTTAATGCTTGTGCTGAAATAAACACTTTAGAAAAATCTACGGGGAGATTAGGTTGAAAATTATCTGTTGGCATTAAATCCTCTAAATTAGAGGTTTCTAAATCATAAGCTTCTGTTACTGCACTAATATCCTTTACTGGATTCGCCTTTACAATTAGCCTAGTCTCATCATCTGATTCTTCTTCGGTGTCAAAAAATAAAGTTATTGCATTTTCTTCATCATTCTCTAATTCCAAAACTATAAAATGCTCTGAATCAAATTGATAATTTGGACCATAGTCATCTTCCCAATATATATCTACTCGAACTAGTAGTTTTGCGTTTGTAAACGATGAACCAACATTTTCATCACCCATTGCTAACAACTCTCCACCAGTCATAGTTGTACCGTCTCTAACATAAACGTTCAAATGGCCCTGTCCAGTCAAACCGCAATTGGCATATAGATAAGCATGAAAACCAACATCTGGGCTATTGTACGAATTGACACTTAGATCATCTTGAAGGCTATAATTAAGCGCAAATGATACACTACTGCCACCAGGAATAGTAATCGATTCTTGATCGCCATAACCACCATCATCTCGAGTGTGTAATTTACCTACTCCATCCTCACTGAAAAGATAAAGGCCTATATTTTTTTCTTGACCCTCTACCTCTTCTGCTAAACTAGAGTCTGCGAAATATAGAGTTCCAAGTAGCACTGATGCCACAATAACAATGGCTAAATCTCTTACATTCACATTTAGTTGACTGAAATAAGGTAATAAATAGGTATCCCTTCACAAAAATAAAGGAATTATGGCTTATTTTGCCATTTGTTAACTATTTCTTCAAGATCACGAATAAATTCAAACAATCTAGTTCTAGCGTGTTGAGGAATATTACTATCATTAATCTGTTCTTCAAGAACTGAAATTGTAGAATATATTCTTAAATCAAGATCATCTTTTTCGTTCAACAGATAAGTCTCTAAACCAGTTACTACATTAGTTCTAACATTTCTTGGAACTGAGGTATCCTCTGCTATGCTCGTTCTAATTTCTTTAGACAATGTTGAAATGAGTTCTTCTACCATATTTACCTCTTACAAATATTAATATGGCGTCGCATTTAGAGACAGTGTATAAAATTAAGCTTGAATGCCGTTAACATCTATTTCACTATTACGTATTCTAGTACTACTAATTTTTTTACCATCTCCTGCCAAAATCAACGGTATTGTAATTATTTTTAATTCACCTAGATTCCTCGATTTTCTATTTATATTCAACTCAAAAGCTACATTCTCAGTTTCTTCTGAAACTATAATTGCCTCTAAATCCTTATCAAAAACTCCAGGGCCCCAATTATCATTTAGTTCGATAATATTGTATTTCTTTTGAAAATTATTTGCCAAAAAATCATTCAATGAATCATGCCTCTCCTTATATTTGTGAAGCTGTTCATTTCTACGATTCTTAGTAGCTCTTTTATCTGAAGTTAAACCAATGATAACCTCATCACTTATACTAAAAGCCATCTCCAATAATGATTTATGACCCAAATGAATTTGATCAAAAGTTCCGCCCAGACAAACTTTACTAAATTTTTTCACGAGTCAAGTATAATATAACCCTTTAATCTAATTATGGTATGGATTTTGAGAAAGATTACAAAATATATATTATTTTTGGAAGTGTCTGCTTTCTGTGCGCAATTCTTACAGTTATAGGCGGGGTAGACACCATGGGAATATGGATGGACGCAATGTATCCTCTGTTTTTGTTATTCGCTATTGCATGTTTCTCTATTGGGTGGATTAGGTATAACAAAAAAGATAAAAAGACTTAAAAAATATCACATACAGAGGGACTCTATAACATGAATAAAATATTAATAGTTTTTCTTGCACTAATTCTTCCAAGTGCTTCTGGCGAAATAGCCCATAATCCTCAGGAAGTAAATCAAGGAACTACTCTCACAGCCTGGATTGATGCTGAAGATGATGTGCAGAGTATTACCTTTTATGTTTGCACACTAAAAGACCCATACACCTGCTACAAACCACAAGAAATGACAAAAAATGAAAGCCAAAATAATAGATTCCAATTTGAATATCATGTTAAAGAAAATGATTATCCTGGGTACAAATATGAATTAGAAAAAAATGATAATTCCACTGAAAAGATTCCTGCTAGTGAATATAGTCACTATGAAGGAATGGATGTTGAAAAAATGGGAGATTCCTATTATTTCAAAGTCAATGTTAAAAATACTGAATCTAGTGATGATTCAGGGTTACCAAATTTGAGCTTTATTTCTACAATCACAATTATTAGTCTTATAGTAATTGCTGGTAGAAAATGAATATTGAAGAATTACTAATTTATTGTGTTCCTATTATTGCCGGAATAGCGATCTATCTTTCTTTATCAAAAAAAGAAACAAAATTATTAGATTTTTCTCTTCTATCCTTATTAGGCATACAAACCACTTCTTTGCTTTTGCTGCTTTATTTTTTCTATACTACTAATTTAGATTACAAATATATTTCTGATTATTCCTCAAAAGAATTAAACTTACTCTACAAATTATCCGGACTATGGGCTGGTCGTGATGGAACTTTGCTAATCTGGACCTGGAGCGCCACTCTATTCATGGTCTTAGAAAGGAGATATAACACCAATAATGATGAACAAAAAGAAATTACCACCACCATTTGCTGCTTATTAATTTTCTCACTCTCAATTATACAATTATACATTAATCCATTTTCAAGAAATGAAATAACGCCTGAGGTCGGAAATGGACTCAATCCTCTATTATTATCGCCATATATGATCATACATCCTCCTATTGTTTTCATTTCATATGGAATGGTTGTACTTCTGTATGCTGCAGGAATGGCTCACTTAATTACTGGAGAAAAAAATTGGAATGAGTCAATTAAGAGATGGGGAAGAGCATCGTGGATTGGGATGAGCCTAGCACTAATACTTGGAGGATATTGGGCATATGTTACACTGGGTTGGGGAGGTTATTGGGCATGGGATCCTGTAGAAACGGCTGGACTGTTGCCATGGTTATCTATGACTACATTGCTCCATACTTCCATTATGTCTCGAAGGGAAAACACGTATGTTATTTTAGGGCCTTTACTTGCAATGCTAACTTTTATTTTAGTCCTGTTAGAATCTTTTGTCACTAGAGGAGGAATTTGGTCTTCTGTACATTCATTCATTGTAGAAGAAACAGGAGGAACTTTCACAAGATTCTGGTTTGTATTAGAAAATGACATTTCTGTTCGAGGATTTTTTATCATGATGATTGTATCCGTTACTATTACCTTATACTTAATCATTCAAAAATATAAAGAACAAGAGATTGAAGATGCAAAAAGGCTTGATAATATTGATGATATTTTTAGTGAAAAAAATACGTTCTTTGCCGCAATATACACCCAACTACTGATTCTTACTGTAACTTTAGTATTATTACTTGTTAGAAGCAAAGGCTACATAGAACCTGAAGTCTTTGAGATAAGGCTAGCACCCTTCATGGTCTTATTAGCTGCAATTTTTACAGTACATACTTTAAGACCATTCTTTGAAATGAAAAATATATTAGTTATAACTGGTTTAGGCGTCTTTTTCAGTTTAATTTATTCTTTAATTTCAGAAGGGAGAGGATGGATGGTTGGAGCTATGGCACCATGGGCTGTAATTTGTGGATTCTCTATAGTTAAGTACATGATTCACCACAAAAACAAAAAACTCTTAGGTATGCTGAGAGCTTGGGGCCCATATACGGCACATTTAGGATTCATGCTAATAATTGTAGGATACTGCTTCTCATATGGATTAGGTACTGAATATACAATTAATTTGGAAGAAGGTGAAAGAAAGATAGTTGGAAATTTTATTATTGAATTAGAAGAAATTGAAATGAATCCTGAAGATAACGAAATAGAATTAGTAGCTTTCATAACATTAGAATCAAAAGATGCCAGAAAGATAGTGCTTGAAGATAGAATTTCTAAGAAAATACAAAGTGGAACAAATCAAGAAACTACTCAGATTTACCTAATGCATAAGTTAGATAGAGATCTATATATTACATTGAATAGCGCTACACCTGGAGTGGAGGGAGAAAAAAGTAGTGCAATAATTACTATTAGAGATATTCCGGGAATAATTTTAGTATGGATTGGTTCATTTTTAACAATACTAGGAATGATAACTACTATGTTTACTGAATGGAAACCTGGAAGAAATTGGTTAAAAAAATAACAAAAAAGTGCCAGACCACTAGCGTTGTCGTCCTGATGGGATGTCAGACACCACATTCCTTCTCAACCCCGCGACCCACTCGAGCGTCGGTAGTCCACGGTAAGGCTGCTCCCTTCCGGGCCTGACCCGGTTTCCATGATGAAGACTCGAAATTTACCCTCCGGTAAATAACTGCAATCACCTGCGACCCCGAGGGACAGGATATCTCAGTTGAAATGCGGATTAGACAGCCCACTGGGTGCGCCGTCACTAGCTGTCGCCCCCCCTAAAGGCGGTTGAGGGTCACAGGGTACGTCTAGCTCCCCGGCCAAGTCCAGCTTTACCTCTTTCCTATACTACTATTTGGAGTTTTGCATGCCAAAAATCTTCTTAATGCCACTAGCAGAACTATTGAAAAGTCGTTCAGTCCAAGTAATTTTTTCTGTACTAAATTGATCAATAATTGCTTTACCATATGGCTCAACTGCATCTGATGCAACACTAGCATATCCTCTTTCATGAATTTCAGTTAAAGTATCTGAATAATATCCTAATATATTCTCATAAAGCATTTTACCAGCTACATTAGGGGCACTAACTGACAAGCCACCTAATTGCTTAATTCGATTTGTTGTTTGGAGAGTCATTAATCCACCTAATTCTAATAATGATTGACCTTCATCTGTAGCTGTATCCATAAAATCCTGCAGTACCTTAGACGCTTCCGTCATTGTATTACTTGCAACATCCCCTGATTTTGACAATAAATCAGCTATTGAATCTCTTATTTCTTGAATATTTGATATTACTTCGTCTTTTGTAAGAGGAGGTGTATCGATGTTCTGTGCAAAACTAGTTGTTGTTCTCTCTAACCCTTCAAAAAGTGTAGTAAAAGATTCGGCTGAAGTTTCAGAATCAATATAGCCTTTCTCAACCATTTCCTCGTGTAACCTTTCAAGATAGGCTTGACCTCCTTTAACGGTGTCTGAAAAAAATGCAAAGAACCACAAAGGCGACAAATGTATTGTGGCAATACCAACTCCTTCTATAGTATTGCCAATTAATTTTCTTGTAGCAAATTCACCTTCCAGACCTTCATCATCGTAAACTCCCTGAACTCCTCCAATATTCTCGACTGTAAATCGCAAGATATTTCCCACAAATATATTATAACTAGTAGTATCTTTTACAAATTCAGGTATCAATATATCTGTAGTTTCTTTAAAGATTCCACCGACAAGAGCTGAAAGACCTCGGACATAACGTTCTGGTAAAGATAATGCATAAATCGTGCCATTCCAAAGAAACTTAGCAGTTTCTTTCAAAGGTTTAACCATCTATAATCTTACCACCGATTATTACTTTTTCAATATGATTAACGCCAAAATGATAAGTTAAATGACGATAATCAGGAATATCGCATATTAGTAAATCTGCACGCCATCCCTCCGAAATAACTCCCCTATCAGTCTTACCTATTGCAAAAGCTGCATTAATTGTAGAAGCTACAAGAGCTTCTGCAGGAGTCATACCCATCCTGAATACTGCCAATTGCTGTATTAGCTGCATAGATTCGGTATAACAATTTGGATTACAATCTGTGGCTAAAGCTATAGGGAGATTATTCGCAATCATCTTTCTAGCTGGAGAATAATGATCCGATAATAAGGCAAACGGCGTTCCTGGTAACAGAACACCAATAGCTCCAGAATTTCTAAGCTCCTTTATTGTATCCAGTGAAGTTCCAGCCAAATGATCTGCAGTGGCCACTCCGAGTTCAGCTCCCAATTTGCCACCTCCTGTGTCTCCAAACTCATCTGCATGAATTTTTAACTTAAAACCTAATGATTTTGCAGCCTCTAATATTTCCCTAGACTCATCTACTGTAAATGCACCTTCTTCACAAAATACATCGCAGTAATCTGCTAAATCCTTCACCAAAGGAAGCATTCTTATCACTTCTGAAACATATTCATAGTTGTTCAAACCCTCTGGAAATGCATGAGCGCCCATAAAAGTTACAACCGTATCTGCTAAATTAAGTGACTTTAGCCAATTAGCGACTCTTAATTGCTTAAGCTCAGTATCTTCTTCCAGACCATATCCTGATTTAATTTCAATTGTGGTTGTTCCATACTTTATAGACTTTTTGAATCTTTTCAAGGATTGTTCTCTCAAATCATTTTCATCAATTGAACGAGTTTCTTTAACGGTACGAAGAATCCCTCCGCCATTAGCCAAGATTTCTTGATAACTTTTACCTTTTAATTTCCATTCAAGTTCATGCTCTCTAGAACCTGCCCAAACCAAGTGTGTGTGTGGGTCTACAAATCCAGGAACTATTACTTTACCACTAACATCTATTATTTCAGCCTCTGGAGCTTCTATATGTTTGGCTACTCTAATAATTTTATTACCCTCAATTAAGACATCAGTATTAGCCCGTCTGTCAACTACACCCATGTTGTCTCCAAAGAGTGGCTTCAATGTGGGCCTAGGCGTAACAACCTCTGATGCTCCGCGTAAAAGATACACTCTTAGCTATAGAGGGAAGGTCATAAAGACCATACTCTCTTGAATCTCTAATGCTAGAAATGAAAGCCTTCAGAGAATCACCGGAAAAGATTTTTGAAGATTTGAAAAAACGAAATTTACCAAAAAACATTGCATCTGATGTTATTCAATTAGATAAAGAATGGAGAAATCTAATTGAAAAAGGCAACCAATTAAGAGCTAAAAGAAATGCTATTTCTAAAAATATTGGAGAATTGAAAAAGAAAGGAAAAGATTTTTCAGAAGTACTAAAAGATATGGCAAAACTGAAAAATGAATTGAACCTTAATGAAAAAGAAACTGAAGATGCTTTAAAACTTCGAAACTCAAAAAGAATGATAGTTCCAAACCTATTAGAGAATGAAGTACCAATTGGAAAAGATGAGGATGGGAATTTAGAAATATCTCTTTACGGAACTAGAAATAAAGGTGAAGAGTGCCTTTCACATCAGGATATTTTGGAAAAAATAAATGGAGCTGATCTCAAAAGGGCTGCAAAAATTGCCGGAAGAAGATTCTATTTTCTAACTGGAGATTTAGCTAGACTTGAACTTGCACTCATAAATTTTGCTGTAGAATTACTTTGTGAAAAAGGATACAATCTGACAACACCTCCTTTCTTAATGAATAGAGAAGCCTATGAAGGTGTTGTAGATTTAAGCGATTTTGAAGATGTCATGTACAAAATAGATAATCATGATTTGTATCTAATTGCTACCTCTGAACACCCACTTACTGCTAGATTCAAAAATGAAATAATTGAATTAAAAGAGGGGCCTTTAAAATATGCCGGAATTTCTACTAATTTTAGGAGAGAAGTAGGGGCTCACGGAATCAGTGATCGAGGAATATGGAGAGTGCACCAATTTTCTAAAGTTGAACAAGTAATCATTTGTAAACCTGAAGAATCAAAACAAATGCATGAAGAAATTTTGAACAATGCTAAAGAAGTTTTTGAAAAGCTAGAAATTCCTTTTAGAGTTATTGACATTTGTACTGGAGATATAGGCACCGTGGCTGCAAGGAAATTTGATATTGAAGCCTGGATGCCATCCACAAATAAATGGAAAGAAGTAGTAAGCGCAAGTAATTGTAAATCCTACCAATCGGTTAGATTAAATATGAGATACCGGACGAAAGAAGGTACTGCTTTCCCACATACGCTAAACTCAACCGCTGTTGCAACAACAAGAGCCCTAGCTGCAATTCTTGAGAATAATCAAACGAGTAATGGAGATGTTGTTATCCCCAAAGTATTAAGAAAATGGATGGGGAATCAGAAAATCATAGAATCTAAATGAAAAAAGGATTAATTTTAGGTAGATTTCAGCCTTTACATATGGGGCATCTTTCTTTGTTTGAAGCTGCAATTGATGATGAGCATGAATTACTAATATGTATAGGTTCTTCAAACGAAAAAAGAACTACTCTGAACCCCTATACTTCATTAGAGAGAATTAGAATGATTAAAAGTGTCTTATCTAATTATGACTGTAAATATGATATTTTTGAAATTCCTGATATAAATAATAATGATTTATATGTAAAACATTTAGAAATTATGGTACCTAAATTCGATTTAGTATATAGTGGAAATAATCTTGTTAAAATACTATTTGAGAATGCTGGCTATTCTGTAGTGATTCCTAATTTAATCAACCGCGAGGCGTGGCAGGGGGCTTCCATCCGTCAGGCGATGAAGGACGGCGATGATTGGGAAATGGATGTCCCTGCAAGTGTTGCCAATATAATCTCTGAAATTGAACTCTCATAGCGGGCCCCCTCCCTCCTATTTGATCAATCTACTTTTACTTTAGTTCCTTTTGGTTTATCAGACTCTTTCTTAGTTAAAACTAAATCTAATATTCCATTAGTATATGTTGCCTTAGAAGACTTCGTTTCAACAGGAGATTTCAAATCAATACTTTTGAAATATTTACGAGACTCTGTTTTTACATTAACTTCTACTTTTTCTTCCATAACATTGATATCAATATCTTCCTTATTTACACCTGGAAGTTCAACTGTAATTGCAATTTGCTTATCAGTTTCATTAATATCCGTAAGTGGCTCTCGTCTTGTATCTACCGTAGGTTTTTCTCCCTTTTTACCAAACGACCTCATCCGAGTATTACCAAAATCTTCAAAAACAGGAAAACCATCTGGCCCTGTTTTAACTGAAAAACCAAAAACAAAAGGATTCTGAGTATTATTATCAGACATATTGCCTTCTAAAGCATCTCTCATCAAACTGTCCATTTGCTTACGCATTTTTTGAAATTCACCATCTAAATTATTGAATATATCTTCCATATTCCAATCACCATCATGGAACCAATCATCCACGCTATCTCTTCCTTTTCTGTTCATATTTCTCCAGTATACAACCTTTAGTTGTAAACCTATAGTTTAGTACCTATATTTAAAAGTTATTTAGGACTCATTCTCTGTATCCGGAACTACAACTGCTTGGGCAACCACTGGTTCAGCTACAACAGGTTGGGCAACTACGGGCTCAGCTGCAACAGGTTGGGCAACTACGGGCTCAGCTGCAACAGGTTGGGCAACTACGGGCT
>Ga0066851_10000126_pt1 | contig 35700 bp, 36 predicted proteins | sample ETNtaG_7_FD_65493 | JGI IMG/M metagenome (GOLD analysis project Ga0066851, IMG submission 65493) | Marine microbial and viral communities from oxygen minimum zone, Eastern Pacific Ocean - ETNP201406SV65 | ecosystem: Environmental > Aquatic > Marine > Oceanic | place: Pacific Ocean: Eastern... | reverse complement strand
TGGAGAGGTGGCTGAGTGGTTGAAAGCGGCACCCTGCTAAGGTGTTATACGGGAAACTGTATCGAGGGTTCGAATCCCTCTCTCTCCGCACTCGTCGACAACATAGTATTTTTTACCTTATCCATACTCTTTTTTCTACCACTCATATTCAAAAATATAGTAAACTTATGTGGAATCAATATAAAGGAGTGAGAGATGAGTGAACATTATAATGAAATGTTAGAAAAACTAAGTTTAAGTTTAGAAAAAACAACATCTGAGGCAGAAAGTTTTTTAGCCAGCTTAGAAATAGATAAAACTAATTTTAAAGAGGTTACAGAATTAGATTTTTCTGGACAAAAGTCTTTAATAAATGTTGATTTTTTATCTTTCTTCCCAAAAGTCAATGTACTCAATCTTTCTAAATGTATAAATCTTGGAAATATCAATGGTGTAGCAAATCTCACAGACCTTGAAGAATTGGATTTAAGTTGGTGTGAATCACTTGACAGGATTTCTGATTTAACGAAATGTAATAAATTAACGAACTTAAATCTTATTTGTACCAGTGAAAGATTAAATCCAGATGCATATGACTTGCTAGCTTTAGTTGTGATTGGTGATATAGAAATTCTACAAGATTATGAATGGGATGGAGAAGAAGATATTGATCCAAATCTTGCATTAGATGGAGAAACAATTTCAGTTTACAGTGAGGACGAGGCTAAAAGAGCAAGCTTAAGTATTAGGGGTAAAGAAGAAATTTATTCTGACTAATTTTTTAAACTTATATAGAATCAATATAAAGGAGTGAGAGATGAAAAAATTAACTGATCAACAATTAAAAAATTATGAATTTTTATCTGGAGTTATAATTAGTGGAGAGATACCTTATGATGATCCAGATGGATATCCATATTTAATGGTTGATAATACTGAATGGACTAAATCAGACCTTGAGGAAAGAGTAGAAGATGCTTTATCGAAAGGAGAGCTTGAAAACCCTGATTATTTAGATGATGTAGTTGTATTCATAAAAAAGTACATCGAATCACTGGGTTATAAGGTATCTGATTTTTAATATAAATTAAGTTAGATATTTGATTGGTTTTAATGGGGTAATTAAAAAATAGATTAAAGGAGTGAGAAATGGGCAATAGATGGAAAATTTTTTCAGGTCCCTCTCTCTCCGCAATTGAGTTATGATTTATTTATTAAATACTATAATAGTCTACTACTTGTTTGAATGGCTTGGAGCTTCTGAGTGGATTGGAATCACAGGTCCTTGGTTTATGATATCTCTATTCATCATGACAGCTGGGCTAGGAGTGTACCAAGCAGATTCTGAACCTCAAAAGCAATGTCATAAATGTGGCAAGAATAGATTTTTCGATTGGGCATGGATTCTTAGTCCATATAAGGTAACTATCAAAGGCAAAGGTGAATATATCCCTGAGGAGTGGGTTGATACGACAAAAACCAAGTCAGACGGAACTCATGATGGTAGATATCAAGAAACTGGGCGTACCATTCCCGCACATACTATCTATAAAGGTAAATGTGTCAAGTGTGAGCATAATTTTACTTTCAGAGAATATGATTATAGTGATTTGCCTTTTTGGGAAAGATCCATCAGAAAGCAAACCGATGCAGAGATAAATAAAATCTTGAGAAAGGGGCATGCAGAAGTTGCGAAAGATTATGATGCAAAAAAGGAAAAAGAGGAAAAACTGAAGAAGGGGTTTCTTATAGTTGTGCTAATTCTCTTCCTTTATTTCCTTTATTTCCTTGTTAGGTTCTTATGGTGGGTCATTTCAATATAGCGTTTTGATTTTTGGTGATTTTTGGATTTTCATAATTATTTTCGGCATTGCGGTAATTTTTGTTTTGTACTCTACGTTTAAAGATTCATAACTTGAGGAGAAGAGATGAGTGATTTTACACTAAAGAAAGAACATTTAGTTATAAAAGGGGGCACGATTGCAGGTGTGATATTGCCTGTTGTTGGTGAAGTTAAAGTTGATACCGATGAATATAAATTAGGAAATGGAGGATCCCTCACTTCTTGTGATTTCTTAGAATTTGAAGGGAAAGATCCAACAATCGATTTCAAAATAGGTTGGATTAGCGTTATTTCAATTTGTGGCACTGCATTGATTGTTTTACATAATATGGGATATGACTTAAATAATAGAAAGTCCATTAAGGAAGCTACAAAAAATGTGGATGGAGTTTTTGACCATTATCAAGAGTTGTTTGAACAAAAACCTGAATTATTTGGGGAAAAATGGGCTAAAGAAGCAGAAAAGAAAGAAAAAAAGAAGAAAGATAGAGAAACCAAAAAGAAACAAAAAATAGAAAACGCAGCTGAAAAAGAGAAAAAAGTTATTAATTTTTTAAACAAAAAAGGTGGGGTTCTAATGTATCCAGAAACAGGAGCTACCCCAAGCGATTTCATGTGCATGGTGGATCAACTTGAAGCTAGGACGGAGAAAATTCTTATTTCTTTTGAGAGTCTTGAGGCGGCTCAAGAGATTCTTAGCCCTGTTATTAAGTCAACCAAAAACTTGTCAAGCATGCAGGATGCTTATAATTTATTATTTTCTTTGGTTGAAAAAGGTGAATTGATTCCGAGAAAAAAGTACGAAAAAAAATTAAAAAAAGAGCATTATCCTTTTGGTAAGCAAAGGCTTTGGCGCTTTGTTACGAAAGATTGCTATAAGAACATGAAATCTGGTGAGGATGCGATATCCAAAGAACAGTTTGAATTTATAAACGCTGTGGTGGAGTTACTAACAGAGAAATCAATAAAAATGACTATATCTGATATCGCAGCACATATAAAAAGTAAAGATAGGGATCAAGTAAAAATAAGGCTCGAAAAAATGTACGAAGCAGGGGTCATTGATTTTGCTGGGTCAGGAAGATATTTTATTTATTCCGAAAAAAAGAAAAAAACTAAATCGAAAAAAACTTCTGATAAACCAGTCGATCTGAAAGCGGAATTAAAGAAATATAAAGCATTGTTAGACGAAGGGCTGATTGATAAAGATGATTATGAAAAGAAAAAAGATAGTCTGTTAGGTTTATAAGGTGTTATATTATAACGATGAGTAAAGTTTTAAGAAATAATGTTGTAGTCTTAGTCATTTCTCTATGTCTTGGTATACTCAAATATCTAGTTGATCCTGCAACAAGCTATGTTATTGATACTGGAGGATTTGTTAGTACTGGTGAACCAGAACTAGCAAATAGTGTTATGCCTGTGTTTATTGGTTCAATATTCTTCATATATCTCTTTTTTTGGATGAGAATTTTTAGGAAAAGAGATTTTAACGTTATTGAGAATTATATCCTTGTTGGTGATACCTTCTTGTTGCTTGCCAGACTAGCTCTTGCTTGTATTGCGATATCTTTTTTTTCTAATAGTCTATGGGAAAAATATGTTGAAGGATATTTTTTAATAGAATTTTATATTGGCCTTCTTTGTTTTGGTTATTTCTTGAAACTAGCTGTTGTTGGATACAACGATATACTTCACACTCGCAACAAGGTGTACTCATTAATAGTTGAAACGTTTATCGCATTAGTATATTTATCGGGTCCATTAAATGATATACTAACTCCTTATGCATACGGAATAGGATCTGACAATCTTTTACTTGGGATGCTTTTAATTGTGATGCCTTTTTTACTATCTATAATTATTTGGTTATCTTTGATTCTGTATCCCACAGGATCTTTATGGATAGGTGCCCCTTGTCCATCATGTGGAAATCTTAATCGTTATACTCATTGCAAAAACAAAAAACTTGAGAAGATTATTGATCATAATGTAAAAACAAAATTTGGTGTAGATGATATGAGATATAAGGATAAAGGTTCTACTCATTATTATAAATACTCTTTTGATTGTAATTATTGTGATGAAACATTCGATAATATCAGTGTCGAAAAAGATCATCTAAATGGTTTTAAAGCAGTTGGTTATGGTATATCTGAGGATATAAGAGGTTTATAATGAACTTTATTAAGCTATTACGTACTCCACATTCAGAAGTGTGGGGAATCACAGAAAATGAAGAAATGATTGGTCGTATTGATATTCATTACGATACCGATGAATCGGTAGATGTATCGGTGTTAATCAAACAAGAATTAACCCAAGAACAAGAACTGGAGCTTTGTGAAAAAATTGATGAAAATTTGGTGGAAAATGCCGAATTGTCTGATGAGAATTTTACAATGGTAGTTTCCCAGGTAGATTCAGTCAATGTTTATGGAAAAGAGGACGATTAAATGGGCTTGAGATATATAGGAAATAAAAACTACAAAAAAGGTGGTGGGTTTAATTGGACTGCCTCCAAGCGTGGATTAAATAGTAGTTGGACATTCGATCTAGGTCTTGCAAAGCTTAATCTTCCATTGTTCAGTACCAAAGTTAAACGCAAATCAAGGCTTACCTTGAAAGGCAGTGGAATCTTTAGGCTATGGGGTTAAATTGAGTAAGAGAAAAACAATAGGAATGAGTTAATAGCTTCTTGTGCCATCATCTGAATAAACAATATATGCTTTTCCTCCTGCTTGTTCGATGGCTTCAGCAACTTTTTCTGGATGGTCTGGCGCGTAAGCAAACATACAACCACCACCACCTGATCCAGTAATTTTTCCTCCCAAAGCGCCTGCATTCATTGCTGCATCAAGCATTGATTCAATTTTAGGAGTACTTATATCAAATATATCTCTTAGCACCACATGAAGTTCGGTAAGAAGGGTACCAATTAATTCATAGTTTGGCTTATTATTTTTTAGCTCTACTAATGCTTTTTTCAGCAAGTCTCTATTTTGAACTGTCCCTTTGCACATCTTTCTTTGTTCATTATTTAAGTCAGAAAGATTAATATCGCTATTCATCGTATGGATATTAATTGTTGGGTTTTTAATTCGTAGTATATTTAGTATTTCTACCCGCGAATCATTTAAGCGTTTTAAAATTCCCATTGTGTCTTTCGGTTGGTCTGAATCTCCCAACACAAATGAACCTAATTTTGGGTTTAATGACTGGATGGAGATATTCGGCTCTGACTCCAAATGTATAATGTGACCCATAGCAGTTGTATATTGATCCATCATCCCGCCCGGCTCATTGAATTCGGTTGATTCTGCTTGATACGTTAATTCCCCAATTTTTTCTTGTGTCCATTCAATAGGATTATCAGCCATTTTAGACAAAAAATGAATCCAACTTACATTGATGGCAGACGAACTACTAGCGCCTGCACGAATAGGTATTTGGCTACTCACTTCACATTCAAAACCAGATGAAAAAATAAGCCCTTCATTTTGACATGTCTTAATACAACTTTTGAAATAGTCGCGGGATTTAGTATAACGTAAATCCTCGATAGAAAATCTTTCTGTTTCATTGATGTCAGGCTTATGAATGATAACTTGATTGTCAGTTCTTTTTTCCCCTGAAATTTTGGCGCGCAAAGAAATGGCCATCGCAATAATGGGCAACCCCAAATAATCGGAGTGTTCACCGAAAAGACAAATACGTCCTGGAGTAGTTATTTCCATAATTTAAATAGGCCGAAAGATGAAATGAGCCCTAAACTGCAAATTAGGATTCCCAATTCTATTTGTCCATAAATTAATTGGCCGACTCCTAAAAGGAAGCTATAGGTAGCTATACAACCCAATACCATGCAAAGGATTCCGTTTGGAACTGGCCAAGGTTCCTCTGGAGTTTCATCGGTATATTTTGCCCATCCAGGGCCACCCGGATTAACTTTTTTTACAAAGTTTCGCAATGTTTCTTCATTGTCTGGTGGTGTAAAATAGGTTGCAAGCAGCCAAACAACAGTAGTAAGCGCTGCACCAATAGTAATTTTTTGCCAATCTTCTAGTCCTGTATTAGCAAAATTAAAATATCCTGCAATAACAATAGAACTAACCATTGCAACGATTTCAGTGTAGGCATTAATTCGCCACCAAAACCACCGCAAGATATAAATGAGGCCCGTACCAGCACCTACCATAAGTAATAGCGTAAATGCTTGTCCGGCACTGGTGAGCAACAGGCCTAGTCCGCCACCTAAAAAGACAGAGATTACCGTAAACAATCGTCCAGTTAAGACTAATTTTTTTTCTGATGCATCAGGATTAATAAACCGATGATAAAAATCATTTACCAAGTAACTGGCACCTAAGTTCAATTGGGTAGACATGGTGCTCATAAAAGCAGCAATAAGCGATGCAACAACCAACCCTAAAAGCCCTGGCGGCAACAAAGTAAGCATAGCGGGGTAAGCCACATCATGACCAAGTTTATCGCTGGAAAGAGTAGGAAATGCAGTTTGGATATCAGTTAGTTCTGGAAAAATAATAAGAGATGACAAGGCGATGAGAATCCATGGCCACGGGCGCAAAGCATAATGAGCTACATTGAATAAAAAAGTAGCTTTAACAGCATTAGATTCGTCTTTAGCAGAGAACATACGTTGAGCAATATATCCGCCACCGCCAGGTTCCGCACCAGGATAATAGCTGGCCCACCATTGCACTGATAAAGGAATCAATAACAATGGAACCCATAGGTTTGGATCAGATAAGTCAGGGATCAATGCAATCTTGTCAATTACGTTTGGGTGTGAAATTAGTGTGGATAATCCTCCAATTTCTGGCAATCTAACAATATAAAGCATCCCCCAGACTGAACCAATCATAGCTATAGTAAATTGAACAAAGTCTGTAATAATAACAGCTTTAAGCCCTCCTAATGTCGAATATATTAATGTAATGGAGCAAGCGATACAAAGCGTTATCCATCCAGGGAGACCTAACACAATTTCACCAAACTTTACAGCCGCTAAACTTACGGCACCCATCATCAAAACATTGAAAACTAATCCTAAATACAAAGCACGGAATCCTCGTAGAAAAATTGCAGCTTTTCCACTATAGCGAAGTTCATAAAATTCAATATCAGTGAGTACTCCAGAGCGTCGCCAAAGCTTCGCATATACAAAAACTGTTAGCATGCCTGTCAACAAAAATGCCCACCATTTCCAATTTCCTGCTACACCATTTGTACGGACCAGATCTGTTACTAGGTTTGGTGTATCTGTAGAAAATGTAGTTGCTACCATGCTAACACCCAAAAGCCACCAAGGCATATTCCTACCAGCTAAAAAAAATGATTTTGTATCGTGGCCGGCTTGTTTTGAGGCCCAAACACCTACAATAAGCGAAAATAGTAAATAGGCGGCAACAATAGCCCAATCCAATGGAGATAAAATCATTTAATATCTTTCATTTAAACCAAAAATAGGTGGATTTGTTTTCCATTTTCCTCGTGTAAAATCAGGAATTCTCACTGAAGCACTATTTAGTGTAATGGATTTTTCTGACAAAGGAACTATTACGCTCATACTTACAGCATCATAGACATCAATTACCGGTGTTTGGTTATCTTTTAGTGCTTCTATAAATGCGCGCACAATAAAGAAATCCATGCCTCCATGACCTGAGCCAGCGGCTTGATCTTCAAATTTTTTCCAAAGAGGGTGGTCATATTTTTTTAAATACTCTTCATCTGATTCCCATTGATGTTCGTTTGGGCTTGTGCCTTCTATATAAATAGAACGGTTATCTTTCATCCATAGTCCCTGAGTACCTTGAACGCGAAAATTTAAAGAATACGGTCTAGGTGAGTTTGTATCGTGGCTTAATACAATTGTTTGTCCTTTGGCGCACTTAATAACTGTTGTAACTATGTCACCTAACTTAAAATCTATTTTTGCATTGGGATGCTTTTCTCCTCCCAAATCTACAATATATTTATGAAGTCCGCGGGATTGGGTTGCTGTAGAGGTGAGTGAAAGCATTCTATTACCACGATTAATGTCTAACATGCTACTTACAGGCCCTAGTCCGTGCGTAGGGTAAAGATCGGCGTTACGATCTACAGAATGTTGTGTTCTCCATCGTGCTTCTGAAAAACCTTTATCACCAAATTCTACACCACCGCCATAGGCGCCAACACCATCATTAAATTTCACATGCCGTAAATCGTGCTGATATCCGCCTTGACAGTGAAGTAGCTCGCCAAATAGTCCTTGACGAACCATATTGAGAACTGCCATAACGTCTCTTCGATAGTTTACGTTTTCCATAATCATACACAATTTGCCGGTTCTTTCAGATATATTAACCAAATCCCAACACTCTTTAACGGTAAGAGCTGCTGGAACCTCTGTGCCTACATGAATATTATTTTTCATGGCGGCAACAGCCATAGGATGGTGCCATTCCCATGGGGTAGCAATATATACCCCATCCAAGTCTTCGTTTGCAACCATATTTCGAAAATCTTCTGGACCATTTTTGTATATTTTTGGCAAAGGACGATTAGCTTTTTCAAAGATTTTTAAAACTCTTGCAATCATAATATCATCAATATCACAGATTACAGGAATATCTACATCGGGACGGTTCAATAAAAGCTGTGAAACCCATTGACCACGAAATCCTGTACCAATTATCCCTACTTGTAGTCTTTGAGAAGGACTGCCAAACAGAATAGTTGGTCCGATAGATGCGGCAACCCCAGCCATTGTGGTTGTTTTAACAAAGTTTCGGCGACTGATTACTGGTTTCATATTACAGTGCTGGTATTGGGTTAAAATTATTTAACTGTTCAAAAGAGTGTGCATACTCTATTAGCTGTTTATCAGACCATGCTGTTCCAATAAACGACATTCCAATAGGAAGACCGTCAATATAATCTAAAGGAACGGTAACATGCGGATATCCTGCCATAGCAGCATAACTACCATTTACCCAGAATCTATATGCTGCAATTGCCTCATCATCGCCACCATCGTGGTTGATTGCCCAAGCAGGGCTCCAAGATAAACCAACTAGCGCATCAACATTGTTTTCTTCAAGTAATTTGTCAATATCATTTCTAGTATTTATTATTTGATCTAACGCAATAAGATATTCTTCTTTTTGAGAGCTAGTTTTGTCGCTATCAACAAAAATACTTTGATCAAAGTACTTCAAAACTTCTTCTTTGTTAGCATCGTTAAATTTAATGAGCTCTGAAAGAGTTTTATATGGAGAATTGGAAGTAGCTAAATATTTTTCAAGATTCTCTTTGAATTCATACATCAAGACCAACAACTCTGCTTCTCCGGGATACTGTCTTTCATCTTCTACGTCAACCACAATAGCACCAGAGTTTTCAAGTAACATTCTTATTTTTTGAAGTGCTTTTTCTCCATCTTTATCGGTTGATCCTGTAGGAAGTAGTCCAAATCTTTTTCCCTTTAATGACCCTTTATTTAAATCAGATGTAAAGTCAAAATTGAAATCTTCAGGAATATTTAGTGTAGCAGGATCATTCATATCTTTACCTGCAATCATTTCTAATATTTTAGCTGCTTTTTCTACAGAGCTTGCCATAGGACCTGCAGTATCTTGTGTATGTGAAATAGGGATAATACCGGATCGGCTAACAAGACCTACAGTAGGTTTAATTCCTACAATACCATTCACAGAAGAAGGACAGCTTACCGACCCATTAGTTTCAGTTCCTATAGCAACATCTATCAAGCCAGTTGCCACTACTACACCTGATCCAGAACTAGAACCACAAGGGGTGCGCATTACTCCATAAGGATTAATTGTTTGACCACCCATACTTGACCACCCACTCGTAGAAGAGGAGGATCGAAAATTAGCCCATTCAGACAAATTTGTTTTTCCAATGACAAAATATCCATTGTCTACGAGCTGTTGAATAAGAAAGGCATTATTAGAAGGGTAATTGTCTTTAAGTGCTAATGATCCTGCGGTATTTGCAAATCCTTTTACATCAATATTGTCCTTGATAGCAATTGGTTTTAAACCTTTAGATAGATTATCTTCAATTTCCTCATTTGATAACTTGCTAATATAAATATTAAATCTATTTTCAATTTCTTCGGTTTGAAAGTCGTTATTACAACCGCTTAGAAATAAAGCAGTTATGGTTAAGATATATATGTTCTTCATTTTTTTTCCTTTTATTTCAGTAAAAGAACTTAAGCATTTTTTAAATAATTATTTTTTATTCTCAATTAGTCATTTTGTTTATTCTTCTATTTTATCATTATATTCGGACATGAATATTATACTAGAAAATATCATTATTGCAATTATTGGCGCGATGTTAATTGGCCTAATTCTCATTGTTGTAAGAGATATGATTAAAGCTTTATTTAATATAAAAAACGAAGGGAATTAATATGGAACCAAGAATTAAAAACGGATGGCTTAGAGCAATATTATTTATACCTATATGGATGATAATCATGGGTCTTACTAGTGGGGTAGGAGTCGTTTTAGTTATGCTAATGAACGGTATAGATTTGAATGCAGACCCAAATGGGGCTACAGCTTTGTTTGAAAATATGAGTTTTGATTCACCAGCGATGCTTTTTCTTACAGCTTTTCAAGTTGTTGGAAGTTTTTTAGCATTATGGTTTATGATGAGTGTTGTTAATAAAGAGCCATTAATGAATATTGGTTTATCTTTTGAAAATCGCGGTAAAGAAATGTTAGCTGGACTAGCAGGTGCTTTAGCCTTTATTGGAGGAATATTTCTGGTTTTATGGCTTATAGGCGCTGTTACTGTAACAGGGTTTGTTGGATTTAAACCAGGTGTTTTCATTGTAAGTATGGTGTTGTTTTTAGCAGCATTTGATGAAGAAATTATTTTTAGAGGGTATATCCTGAAAAATATGATGGATGGAACAGACAATCGTTGGATTGCCTTGGCAGGATCTTCTTTATTATTTGCAGGAATGCATGCTGGAAATCCAGCAGTATTTAGCACTTTTGTTCCAATGAGCGAATTGTTTGCTGCAGGATTTATTTTGGGAATTAGCTATACATTTACTAAAAATCTATGGTTTCCAACCTTTTTCCACTTTGGATGGAATTTCTTTCAAGGATTATTTGGATTTGAAATCAGTGGACTGAATATAGACTCATGGAAAATGATTGCACATGAAAATACTGGAAATGTACCTGACATTGTTTCTGGAGGTGCTTTCGGTATTGAAGGATCAGTTATTTCTCTATGCTGCACAATCCTAGGTACTTACGTGATATGGAAATACTATATCGATAATGAGTAAACCTTTAATTGAAATAGAGCCTAAATGGTCTAAAAGAATAAATATTATTATACTTATTCTTGCAATGATATCTTTTGGCTTATTCAATCTTAATTCTTCAGACATCCCGGAAGGGATGTTTGAAGATCCTAAAACAGGGAAACCAATGCTATTAGGTCCAATTGCAATAGAAGAATTGCAGCAAGACCCTTTTGGCGAATGGTATCAAATGGAATCTGAAGGCTATGAAGTCGATGTTGAATTAACCAATGCTATCGATAACCCTAGTCAATATTCTTATGAAATCTTTCTTGGAACATGGTGTGGTGATAGTAGGAGAGAAGTACCAAGAATGGAAAAAATATTAAGTCAAATGGATGTTGATATGGCTAATGTATTAATTGTGACAGTAGATCGCGATAAGATTAGCCCAAATGGAGAGCAAGAAGGTAAAGATATTCGATATGTCCCAACTTTGATTGTTAGTAAAAATAATGAAGAAATAGGTCGTATTGTTGAATCACCTTCTTCTGAATCAGCAACGCTTGAAAGTGACTTATTTGAGATTAGCTTAGGAATTCCTCCTATACCGAATTACGCGGAATAAGCTAAGAATTATCTAACGTTTTTTGATGCTCTTCAGGAGTATAAGTTTTCATTGTTAGAGCATGAATTTCACCGTGCATATATTCATCAAGTGTCTTATAAACTAATTGATGTCTTTCAATTAAGCTCATCCCTTCAAAATTTGGACTGACCAATGTCATGCTTAGATGAAAATTTCCATCAAATGTAGCATGATTCTCATGCTGAGCAGTGTAATCATAGACGTCAATAGAGTCAACGGTGATTACTTCAGATATTTTTTTAGAAATTATGTTCTGTAATTCTTCAAGCTTCATTGTAAATTCGCATTATGATATCTGAATTTAATTCAAAAATCATAAAAAGCTTATGTCTTTTAGTCTTTTTGCAGGCTTGTGCATATTTTAATACGTTTTATAACGCAGAAGAGCACTATAATACTGCCGAAGAAATAAGAATTCAGAGCCTTGGAAATTCACTGCCAGCAAGGGCAATTCAGGAATATGGAAAAGCTATTGAGAAATCTGATAAAGTGTTAATCGATTATAGCGATAGCGATTATGTCAAAGATGCTATGTTATTAAAAGGAAAATCCCATTTTTTTAGACGAGAATATGATAGTGCAAGAGAGGCATTTCTCAGTTTGCAAGATTCTGAGGAGTTATTTTTTGTTAATGAAACAAAATATTGGTTAGCATTGTGCAAATGGAAGGACTTGAAGTCTCAACCAGCAATTAATGATTTGAAGAGCTTGCTTACAGAAACGGATTCAGCAGACTTGCAATCACGCATTTATCTAACACTAGGAGAAATATATCTTGAGAATGAGGACTCTGATAGTGCATTTTATCACCTAAATTTAGGAGCAGAAACTAGCAAAGATCGTTTCACCAGAGAGCAAATTTATTTTCAGATTGCAGAATTATCTTATGAGAAGGAAATATACGAACAAGCTCTAGATAGTTATCAAAAAGTGCTTAATAATAGCATATCAATTAATCGGATTCGTGAATCAAATCTAAAAATTATTCAAACTTATCGCTTATTAGGCGATATTGAGCAGTCTAAAAGTAGAATTGAAAGGTTGCTGTTGAACGAAGATTTTTCGTCGATAAAGTCTGATTTAAGGTTGGAATTAATTAAGATAGAATTGGATCAAGGAAATATAGATTTCTCCATTGAAAGTTTAGATAGGATTGCACAGGATTATCCAAATACTAAAGTTGCAATTGAGTCCTATTATATTCTTTCTAAACTATACTTAGAGAGTCCAAACTTAGATTTTGAAAAATCTAGCTTTTTTATGAATGAAGCCATGAAACAAAATGCTAATTCGAGTCATAAAGTTTTAATCTCAAATAAGCGTGAATCTGTCTCAAAATTGATTGAATTAGATATAGCCTTAAAAGAGGAAGGAGATATTGAAAAGTCTAGCATTTTATATAGAATGGGAGAGATACTAGCATTTGATTTAGGGAACTTAAGCGATTCGATTACTTATTTTGAAGATATTGCTAATAATTCTCAGGAATCTGCTATCTTTCCATCAGCAACATTTGCACTCTATTCAATATATAATACGCTGAATGATAGTCGAGAAAAAGAATATAGAGAGTTAATACTAAATTCATATCCTGACTCAGATTTTGCAAAATTTATTATAAAGGATCAAAATTTAAACACATCACATAGACCGTCTGAGATGTTACTAGAAGCAGAAAGTTTATGGTCTAAAAATTCAGAAAAATCTCTTAAAGTATATAGAAATATTCTAAATACAGACTCTTCCACAGAATCATCTAATATCGCAGCATATTTCTTAGGATATTATTATGACTATGAACTTTCAGATGCTGACAGCGCAATTGTATATTATCAATGGCTGGTTGATAAACACCCAAGCTCTAAGCAGGGCCAGTTAGCTCAAAGACGGTTAGAGAGCTTGAATGTGCAGTAATGTAAGAGCAAAATTACTATCTCTAAAATTTAGAGCAATTCGTCGTACAGTAATTTCTTTATTTGCAAAATGGCCAAAAGATCTAGAAAGAGCGATCGTCATAGGAGATAATCTAAATCATTTGCTAATGAATTCTCCTTTTAGGTATTTTTTTCAATTCAAGATTCCAGCCAATATAGGTACAACATTGTACGATCTTTCTTTTCCATCACCTTTAATCGCTGCGTCTTTTAAAGATGATGTAAGTTCGCTGTACCAGTGGCAATTGATGGGATTAGGTGGGATGACATACAAAACAGTCTTGAAAAGCCCTTCAGATGGGAATAAAAGGCCTAGAATACAAGAAATTAGATATGATGGAGGTTATGGGTTGCTCAATTCACTTGGACTTCCGACAAAAGGAGTAGAATATTTCGTTAATCACTTAGAAAATAAGAAGCTTCTATCGTTTAATAGGCCAGTCGGTATCAGTATTGGAGGAAATAATGCAGAAGAATATTTAGAAGTATTTAGGTCTGTTCATTCTAAGGTAGCTAGCTCCTCGTTCAATCAGTTTTTTTATGAGATAAATATTAGTTGTCCCAATACAGATGATGGCAAATGTCTAAGCGATGATATTCAAGGCTTATCAGTATTACTAAATAGCATGAGAACATCGTGCTCTAATGTTATTATTGTTAAGGTTGCCCCAGATAGCACAAAAGAGAATATATTGAAAATCTGTGAAATGCTATCTATCGTTGATAAATGTGCAATCAATTTAGGTAATACAAAATACATCACTGCAGAATCTGTAGGACTTAATCAGAAGGCTTTCTCCAAAGAGGGCGGTGGACTAAGTGGTCCTGGATTATTTGAGACGACACTAAAGAATGTTGAGTTAGTATCGTCTCGTTTTGATATTCCTATCATTGCAACAGGAGGGATATCAAGCTATAGTGATGTACGAGTGGTTTTGGATAAAGGCGCTACATTAGTAGGAATGGCTAGCCAGCTAGTGATAGATCCATTTCAGATTCCTTTAATTAACAATAGGTTGTCAAATGAAAAATAAAATAATATTTAGCTTGATAATAATTAGTATTATGAGTTGCGGTCCAAGTATAGCTTATGGAGACTATATTAACTCTGAAGGAATGACTAGAAAACAAATTGAAGCTATAAAAGATCATCCACAAGTTCAGATAGGTATTGCATCTTACTATGGAAGCAAGTTTCATAAAAAGCGTACAGCAAATGGTGAAATTTTTAACATGTACAAAGTGAGTGCTGCTCACAAGACATATCCGTTAGGAACAAAAGTAAAAGTTACAAATATGAAAAATGGGCAATCAATCAAGCTAACAATAAACGATAGGGGTCCGTATGTCAAAGGTCGTATTATTGATTTATCATATAAGGCAGCTAGAAAGATTGGTTTTGTTAATCAAGGTACTACTAAAGTTCGTATCGATGTTATACGTCTTGGCGATAATAAATATCATAAATAAATGAAAAATATTCTTTGTATCGTTAATCCTGTTAGTGGTTTAAAGAAATCACTTAAAGTATATTATGAAGTAAAGAATACCATCCAAGATCATGGATTTTCTCCTAAGTTATTACAGACTGAATATGCTGGCCATGCCAAGAAATATGTGTCAGAATTAACACCAAATCAATTTGATCGTATCTTGATATTTGGTGGAGATGGTACAGTGAATGAAGTAGTAAATGGATTGTATCAATCCGATTTATGTTCATTGTTTCCGATTGCTGTTATTCCTACTGGATCAGGCAATTCTGTTGCTCATGATATAGATTGCTTAGACTATAATCTTGCCCTAGAAAGAGCTCTGTCTGATAATATTCGTTTAATAGACGTTAATAAGGCTATCTTTGATAATGAAGTAAGGTTGAGTATCAGTGTGATAGGATGGGGAATATTTTCATTTGGCAATGTGTTAGCAGATCAATTAAGATTCTTAGGTACAATGAGATATGATGTAGCTTCTATCATAAAATTATTAGAGAAGAAAATTTATAATGCATCAATTTCTATCAATGGTGAGTCGTCTGATCTCTCGTGTGCTTTTATAGTTGGATGTAATAGTATTCATACGGGAAAAGGAATGAAGATAGCACCTAAAGGTGGTTTTTATGACGGTGTCATGGATATGGCAATTGTAAAAGATGATATAAGTCGCTTGCAATTGCTGACAATATTTAAAAAGGTGTATACAGGAGAACATATTGATTTACCATACGTTCATATGAGTCAGATACAATCGTTCTCTATTGATGCGTTAGAAGATTCATATTTTAATGTTGATGGGGAGACCATTAAGAGCAGAAAAGTTGTTGCAGAAATCCTTCCAGAGACAATTAAGCTTTTGGTATAATTATAAACTTTGATTAGTTTGCCCTAATGAGTGCTCTAAAATCAAGATTAGCTATAGGATTAACAGGATTTCCTCTCGTTGTTTTAGCCATATTGAATGGAGGATGGATCTTTAGTATTATCATAATACTAGCTGCGACAATTGCATTTAAAGAGTTCCTAGCTTTGAAATTGTCAGATGATAACCCAATATTGTGGTTGATATTTGGATGTGTGTATGTATTAGGGTCTCTATTTTGTTTGTTGGTATTGAGGGAGATTGATACATTATTAGGGTCTTATTTTACGGTACTGTTATTTGCTGGCGTATCAGTTAACGATTCTTTTTCTTATATCTTTGGTAAATGGATTGGTGGTAAAAAAATAGCGCCATCAATGAGCCCAAATAAGACTTATGCAGGTCTCATTGGAGGATTGATAAGTTCAATAGTTTTTATATGTCTATTCGATCAATTTGTGTTTGGCTTAACTTTTGTTGATAAATGCGTATTTGTCTTCATTTTGAATATTATTGGATTTTTAGGGGATATTTTTGAATCTTCGTTAAAGCGTAGAGCAGAAATAAAAGATTCTTCTCGTCTATTGATGGGGCACGGAGGAATGTTAGATAGGTTAGACTCTTTAATATTGACAACTCCGGTCACATTGTTTTATGTTATTGCGTATTATTTATGAGTAAAAAAATTAAATCTATATTGGCAACCGATTGTGGAAGTACCACGACTAAAGCTATTCTCATTGAATGGAAAGAAGATCGATATAAGCTTACTTTTAGAGGCGAAGCCCCTACAACAGTTGAAGCTCCTTTTGAAGATGTAACAAAAGGTGTATTAAATGCCGTAATGGAAGTTGAAGAACTCTCTGGTAGAACTATTCTTAATGGAGACCAAATTATTACTCCGGATAATGGAGAAAAAGGTGTCGATATTTATGTTTCTACAAGCTCTGCTGGTGGAGGATTACAGATGATGGTAGCTGGCGTGGTAAAATCTATGTCAGGAGAGAGCGCAGAAAGGGCTGCATTGGGTGCAGGATCAATCGTAATGGACGTTCTCGCGTCAAATGATGGTAGGTTACCGCACGAAAAAATTACACGTATCAGACAACTAAGACCTGATATGATATTATTATCTGGTGGAACTGATGGTGGAACGACTACTCATGTTATGGAATTAGCTGAAATTTTAGCAGCAGCCAATCCACGACCTCGCTTAGGACAGAATTATAAATTACCTGTAATCTATGCAGGAAATAATAAAGCGCAAGATTCTATTAGAGATACGCTTGGAGAGATTTCTGATTTAGATATTGTAGACAATATTAGACCAGTATTAGAACAGGAAAATCTTGAGCCTTCTCGAGATAAAATTCATGATTTATTTATGGAGCATGTCATGGCTCAAGCGCCAGGATATAAGAAATTAATGTCCTGGACAGATGCTCCAATTATGCCAACACCTGGGGCAGTCGGTTCATTGATTGAAATGATTGCTAAAAAAGAAGGTATTTCTGTTGTAGGTGTCGATATTGGCGGTGCAACAACAGATATTTTTTCTGTATTTGAAGAAAAATTTAATCGTACAGTAAGTGCAAACCTTGGAATGAGTTACTCTATATGTAATGTCTTGGCTGAATCAGGCTTAGATAATGTATTAAGATGGGTACCTTTTGACATTGATCGTAGCGAATTAACCAATCGTATTGGTAATAAAATGATTCGCCCAACTACGGTGCCGCAATCTCTTGAAGAATTGGTTATTGAGCAAGCAATTGCTAGAGAAGCATTAAGATTGTCTTTTATTCAGCACAAGGCATTTGCAACAAGCCTTAAAGGAGTGCAGTCTGAACGTACAATATCCGATGCGTTTGAACAGTCATCTAGCGGTCAATCTCTGGTCAATATGATGGATTTAGATTTATTAGTAGGATCAGGAGGGGTGCTTTCACACGCTCCACGTCGACAACAGTCTGCTAGAATGTTGATTGATGCGTTTATGCCAGAAGGTATTACGCAATTAGCAGTAGATTCTATTTTTATGATGCCACAGCTAGGAGTGCTTGCAAATATTGATAAAGAAGAGCTAAAAGATGATGCAAGTCAAGCAGCGCTAGAGGTGTTTGATAATGATTGCTTAATTAGACTTGGAACATGTATTACTCCAGTTGGAAATGCAAAACCTAAATCTAAGATGGCTGATGTGGTTATGTCATTTAAAGATGGATCATCAAAAACAATTGAGATTATCGAAGGATCTATTGAAATGCTTGAAGTGCCATATGAGGAAGTAAAAGTTACTATTACACCATCAAGGGGAATTGATGTAGGTGCTGGCAAAGGAGAAGCATTGGATTCAGTGATTTATGGAGGAGTAGTTGGGCTAATCTTTGATGGAAGAAATCGACCAATTACACTATCTAAAGATTCATCGGAACGTATTGATAGCTTATTAAACTGGTCACATGCAGTAGATGAATACCCTAAAGGAGATTTATTTTAATGGCACACTCGTATACACCAGGATTAAAAGTTTTAAAGAAGACTTTGTTTAGAAAAGAGAGAATTCTTCCTCTTAAAGGGAAGGTATTGGTTGCAAAGGGAGATATATTATCTCCTGATACTATTATTGCATCAACAAACCTTCCTGGAAATGTTCAGATGTTAAAAGTAAATAATATTCTAAATATTGAACCTAGAGACGTGATAGATTGTTTAGTAGTTAAAGAAGGTGATACAGTTAAAAAAGGCGATATGATTGCAGAAACTCCTGGCGTTTTTGGCATGTTTAAATCGTCTGTAGATTCTCCTGTTGATGGAACGATTGAATCAATATCCGAAAGTACAGGACGCGTTGTCGTAAGAGAGGCTCCAATACCAGTAGAAGTAGATGCTTATGTGAGCGGTACAGTGGACGAAGTTATTGACAAAGAAGGGATTATCTTAAGGTCTGATGCAGCATTTATTCAGGGTATCTTTGGTATTGCAGGCGAAAAAAGAGGAGAGCTTGCATTGGTTTCCAATTCCGCATCAGAAGAATTAACTGCAGATCAAATTACAAAAGACATGGCAGGCAAGATTTTAATTGGAGGTTCATTTTTGAGCCTAGAAGCGTACAAGAAGGCTATGGATTGCAAAGTAGCGGGTATTGTTGTAGGTGGATTCAATTATTACGATTTAAAGGCAGTTTTAGGTTATGATTTAGGTGTAGCAATTACAGGTACAGAAAAATTGCCTACAGCGTTAATTGTCACAGAGGGTTATGGCTCTATCCCAATGAGTGATGCAACATTCAATTTATTAAAGAGCAATAATGGGAATGAGGCATCAGTAAACGGTGCAACACAAATCAGAGCAGGTGTAATTCGTCCTGAGATTGTTATTCCTATAAAAGGTGAATCTAATACAGAAGATTCACTATCTAAAGAACCAGAAGGAATTCAAGAAGGTAGTACTGTTCGCGTGATTCGTTCACCAAATTTTGGAAAAATTGGAACAGTAACCTCATTGCCATCTGAGTTAAATAAAATGGAATCAGAAACAATGGTAAGAGTAGCTGAGATTTTAATTGATGGAAAGAACACTTTTATTCCGAGAGCTAATCTGGAAATGGTTGAATTGCAATGAGTAACGTATTAACTAAAGACGATAAAGCGTTCTTATCAAAGATTGCTCGAAAGATAGTGGAATTAAAATTAATAACTCCTTCAATCTTCTTTTTAGAGATGGTAAAACCTTTAAATTTTATCGGAAGTCAAACAATGGTTTTTTTTGGGCCAATAATTAGTGCATTTGTCAAAACAGATGGTTATTATAGGGCTGCTGAATTGTTTGAACAGCATTCGAGTGTAGAATTTTTAATTTGCGAATTAGAGAGATTGGGTAAAAATGAACAATAAACAACTGAAAACATATGCTTTAAGCTTCTTAGGTATTGTTCTTTTTACTTTTGTTTTGACCCAACTTCCAGATTCAATTCATATTTTTAAATCAGAGAGAGCAGTAATGTTCGTTCTTTTATTGACCATTATTATGGTAATGCTAAACGAAGTAAAACAAGCTAGAATTTCATCTGATTCAATTTTTTTACGCACTATCCCAGGATTAAAAGCAGTAGAAGAAGCTGTAGGTCGTTCCACTGAGATGGGTCGTCCTATTCTCTATGTTCCAGGTATTATGGATATGAATGAAGTAGAGACTGTTGCTGGTGTAATTATTCTAGGTCATGTTGCTCAAATGACTGCACAATATGAAACAAGCCTAGACGTTCCAGTTGCAAGATCAATTGTAATGCAAGCTGCTAGAGAATCCTGTAAAGAGGCATATCTAACGCAAGGACGTCCTGAGATGTTTAATGAAGATATGGTACACTATGTTACCGATGATCAATTTGCTTATGCAGCAGGAGTAAATGGTATTATGCAAAGAGATAAGCCAGCTGCATGTATGTATATGGGTAAATTTTATGCAGAATCACTTTTATTCGCAGAGACTGGTAATAGTATTGGGGCAATTCAGATTGCAGGGACTGCATCTCAAGCACAAATTCCTTTCTTTGTGACTGCTTGTGACTATACATTGATGGGTGAAGAATATTTTGCAGCGAGTGCATATCTATCAAGAAAGCCAGAATTAATTGCAGGGGTAAAGACACAAGATGCGGTAAAACTTATGTTGATTAGTTTTATTATAGCTGCATTGTTATCACGATCTTTATTTGACTTAGGGTTAACAAATTTCAATCTTTTAACATGGTTGGGATTATAAGATGTTATTAAAAAGATACATCCCAATCGGTATTGTTGCATTTTTTGGATCTTTGACTTTATTTGGATGGTTTATCGAAAATGAATCAATTGAATCATTTGTAAATGATGATGCGACCCAATGGTATGATATTATTGCGAGTTTTGCGATTTTCCTTGGAGCATTAAATCTATTAAAATTACAATTCTTAAAAGTAGTAAAGAGGCAATCTGGATGGCAATATAGTGTTGTTGCTATCGCCTCATTCTTTTTTGCTTTCACTATTGGTTTTTTTATGAAGGGAGCATTTTTTGTAGGTGAAGAGGTTTATTTCACACAAAAAGCCGCTGAACAAGCAATTCTAGCATCTGGATCTGCTGAGGCTGTGAAAGCAGTAGAATGGGGAGCCCATATTTCTACAGAAGGCGGTTTATTTAAGTGGATGTTTGATAGTATCTTTACTCCTTTATCTGCAACCATGTTTGCATTGCTTGCATTCTATGTTGCTTCTGCATCATACCGTGCATTTAGAGCGAGAAATTTTGAAGCTACACTATTACTTCTAGCTGGTATTATTATTATGTTAGGTAGAGTACCTGTAGGTAGCTTAATTACACCTTGGATGATTATGTACTTATTAGTGTTTGTTGGTACAATTTTTGCAAATAGTTACCTAAAGAGTCGTAAGATTGTTTTTGGTGTATTTGTCTCAGGTTTATTAGGAGTTACTCTCTTGGGGGTTAATATGAGCTGGAACCCAACTGAACCTGCAATATTCTTCTTACCATCATTGCAAGAATGGATTTATACAGTTCCAAATTTAGCAGGGGCAAGAGCAATTATGATTGGAATTGGATTAGGAATTATTGTGACCAGTTTGCGCTACATATTTGGATTAGAAAAATCATATATAGGTGATCAATGAGATTTTTAGAAGACATGATATTAAAATTGGGTTCTGTCGATAGAAGATTTATCTTTTTATTGATTGGTTTAGCTGTATTTATACCGCTTTTACGTCCAATAGACTTGCCAATAAAAGAAACGCCGACCACTCGAAAAGTATATGATGCAATTGAAGCAATTCCTGCCAATTCAAAGATATTAATGTCGTTTGACTATGGTCCAAGCACTAAACCGGAAATTCATCCAATGACATTGGGAGTAATGAGACAAGTATTGCGTAATGGTCATCAAATTTATATTACGTGCTTATGGCCCGATGGATTGTATATGGCTCTTGATGCATTAGAAGAAATTAATCAAGAGTTTGAGTTAGTAGAGTACGAAGATTATGTGTTATTAGGTTTTAGACCAGGAAATGAAGCAATTGTAAAAGGCCTCGCTAGTGATCTACGTAAAGTATATACCGTTGATTCTAAAGGAACAATGCTTGCAGATATTCCTATGATGGAAGGGATTAATAATTTAAAAGATTTTCAGTTTATTTTTACAGGATCTGCCGGATATCCAGGAACGTTTGAATGGGTACAGTATGGAGGAGATCCAACCGGTGTACCGCTTTCATCTGGAACAACATCTATTCAAGTAAATGAAGTGATGCCTTATGTCCAAAGTGGACAAGTAAAAGGAATTCTTGCTGGTATGCCTGGTGCCGCAGAATATGAATCATTAATAGCTACACCTGGTATTGCAATTCAAGGAATGGCTGCACAATCATTTGCTCACCTTGTTATTGTATTGTTTATTATTTTAGGTAATCTAGCATACTTTATAACAGAGAGAAGAGAGAGGAAGTATTAACATGGCATTTTCTACTATTCTCGGTGCATGGATTGCAGCATTTTTAACATTAGGAATTCTGTCTTATCTTTATAGAGATAACCCTTTCTATAAAATTGCAGAACACGTATTTGTTGGCGTGTCAGCCGCTTACTGGGCAGCAACGTTTTATTGGACACAGATTTATCCAAATTTATTCGGAAGATTATTTCCTAAGGATGGTCCCTTAGCTTTTATTGCTGAGGTTGATTTTAACCATGAATTTAATGTGCTTTATTTTTTCCCATTATTGCTAGGTATAATGATGTTGCTTAGTATTTTTAAGCAATTTAGTTGGATGGCAAGATGGGGTATTGCTTACACGGTAGGTATCGCAGCGGGATTAAAGGCGTACGGATATTTAAGCTCCAATGTACTGAGTCAAATTAGTGCTAGTGCAGTAGATATATTTAGCGGATCTCTACCATTTTTTAATATGTCTGGAGATAGCGTATTTAATAATATTGTTATTTTAGTGGGTACAATAAGTGCCTTGATGTATTTCTATTTCTCAAGAGAACAAACCGGTTCTTATGGAAAATTTACTCGATTAGGAATTTATTTCTTGATGATTAGTTTTGGTGCTTCATTTGGTTTTGCTGTAATGGGCAGAATATCACTTCTAATTGGTCGTTTCAATGACCTTATCCTTTTCTCATCATCAGACTATAATTATGGTACATTCTATATGATGGTCTTTATTGTATTGGTACTTGGTTTCTGGTCGTTTCAGAATCCAGAAAAAACAGGAGAATAATAAGTGAATAAATCTGATATTAGAAAAGTTATTGCTGAAAGCATTCTTGCAGATGGAATGTCCCCAATTATTGATTTAGAGAAATCACATGGATCTTGGTTAGTAGATAAAGTAAGTGGAAAAGAATATTTAGACTTATTCTCTATGTTTGCTTCTTTATCTGTTGGATATAACCATCCATACGTATTAGAACAATCAGAGCGCTTGAGAATCGCTGCAATTAATAAGCCTACTAATTCCGATGTATATTCTCAGGAAATGGCTGAATTTATGCAAACATTTAAGCGCATTGCACAACCAGATTATTTGCCCCACACTTTCTTTATTGAAGGCGGAGGATTAGCGGTGGAAAATGCACTAAAGGTAGCATTTGACTGGAAACGTAGAAAAAATTTAGCAAAAGGAAGTAGTGTTAAAGGTGAAAAAGTTATTCACTTTAAACAGTGTTTTCATGGAAGAACTGGGTATACAATGTCTTTAACTGATTCTCCAGATAAGAGAAAAACAATGTACTTTCCAAAATTTGATTGGCCAAGAGTGACCAATCCAAAGATTATATTTCCGTTGGAGGATAATTTAGATCAAGTAATAGCATCAGAAAATCAGTCTTTACAAGAAATAAAAGATGCTATCGCAGCTAACCCAGATAATATTGCTTCTATTATATTAGAGCCAATTCAAGGCGAAGGCGGTGATAATCATTTTCGATGTGAGTTTATGAATGCATTAAGAGAAATTGCAGATGAGAATGATATTATGTTGATTTATGATGAAGTACAAACTGGTATAGGTGTTACAGGAAAAATGTGGGCACATCAACATTTTGGATCAGATACTTGCACGTCTAGTTGTGACTGCGGAGATTTGTCGGCAAAACCTGATATCATTGCCTTTGGGAAAAAGACTCAGGTGTGCGGTATTGCATCCAGTACGCGTGTAGATGAAATAGAAGGCAATGTATTTCAAGAATCAAGTCGTATTAATTCTACCTGGGGTGGAAGTCTAGTTGATATGGTTCGTCTAACAATTTATTTAGAGCTAATAGAGAAAGAAAATCTCGTTGAAAAAGCAGCTGAAACTGGAGTGTATTTATTAGACAACCTTCGAACCCTTCAGAACGAATTCCCAGGCCTTGTTTCAAACGCAAGAGGAAAGGGATTATATTGTGCTTTTGATTTACCTTCAAGTGAGCAGAGAGATAAGTTAGCAGAATTATTAATGGAGGAAGGATCTATCTTATTGGGTTCCGGAAACTATTCTATACGCTTTAGACCACACCTGAATGTTACTACAGAAGATATTGATTTTGGTATGGACTGTTTTAAGAGCGCACTAAACAAGCTGGCATAATGTCTGATAAGGGCAAATTATTTGTCGTTGCTACACCTATCGGCAATTTACAAGACTTTACATTTCGTGCAGTAGAGACCCTGAAAAATGTACACTGTATTTTTGCAGAAGATACGCGCACATCAAAAAAATTAATGACCCATTATGACATTAATACAAAGCTGTATAGTTATCATGATCATAGTAGTGATAAAGATATTGCTCGTGTTGTGAATACTTTAAATAACAACAAAGATGTTGCTTTGATTTCAGACGCTGGAACACCCACGATTAGCGATCCTGGGTATAGCTTAATGAGAGCATGTATTGATGCAGATGTTGATATTGTTCCAATACCAGGCGCATCAGCTTTAACTGCTGCTATTAGCATATCAGGATTGCCTTCAGATGCTTTTACATTTATAGGATTTTTGCCAACAAAAAAAGGGAGACAAAAGAAAATTTCTTTTTTAAAAGATCTAGATACTACTATAGTATTATTTGAGAGTCCTCATCGACTAATAAAGACACTAAATCAGCTAAAAGAAGCTCTAGGTGAAAGACCTGTTGTTGTCGGTCGAGAATTAACAAAGTTGTATGAAGAGATTATTAGAGGTAATTTTAGCAGTACAATTGATTTTTTTGATTCAAAAAAGATTAAAGGTGAAATAGTAATTATGATTGGAAAAAATGATGACAGAATCTACTTCTAACGGGAAATTTATTACATTTGAAGGTGTAGATGGTTGCGGAAAATCTACGCAAGCTGAAAAGTTAATTGATAAACTTGCTGAGGTTGAAGTTGCGGCAGCTACCGTCAGAGAGCCAGGAGGAGATCCTATCTCTGAATCTATTAGGAAGATTTTATTGCATGCTGAAGAATCTATGTCAGATCGCGCTGAAGCATTATTGATGATTGCTAGTAGAGCACAGTTGACTGACAAGGTAATCTTACCCCAGATAATTAACGGAAAATGGGTGGTAGCAGATCGCTATGCAGATTCGACATTGGCATACCAAGGCGGTGGAAGAGGATTGAGCGTTAGTGCGTTAGAGGAGATAAACAATTTTGGAACCTATACCTTAAAGCCTGATATTACATTTTTTATTGATATTCCTATAGAAAAAGCAAATGAAAGAATGTCAGTTTCAAGAGATAGAATTGAGAGCGAAGGGTTGAATTTTCAAGAGAGGGTGCGCGATCAGTATCTAGCATTAAATGCAAAAGAACCCAATAGAGTTATTCTAATTAATGGAGACCAATCTATTGATAAGGTCTTTGAAGATATATGGACTGCAATGCAGGAAAAATTTAGATTATGAGTTGGATTAGAAGAACATCAATTATTGTTATAGCTGTAACCGTATTTTCAATTGGAGTGTTGCGCAGTCAACAGCTGGATGTCTATCGTGAAATAGCACGATCACAACAGCAGATTATGACTGTTTATAAATATCTTTTAACCGAATATGTTCATGAGTTAGATGTGCCAAGACTAACCACTAAAATAATTAATTCTATGCTAGAAAATTTTGATCCATATACAGAATATTATGAAGAGAAAGATTTAGAAGATTTAGCCATTAAAACAGATGGTGAATTTAGCGGAGTTGGTCTTCAGATATATATGTATGAAGAGCAATTGACAGTTGTAGGGCCTATTGAGGGATCTCCAGCATCGCGTGCTGGTATTTTTACAGGCGATGAAATCATGAATATTGATGGCGAACCTACCAAAGGGTTAGAATTAAAAGATGCGACTAATAAAATCAGAGGCGATCAAGGAACAGACGTCATTTTAACTATAAAAAAACCAATTACAGGCGAGACAGAAGATTACACTATAACTCGAGATATTATTACAATTAAAGACATTCCTTATTATGGAATGGCAAGTCCAGAAGTAGGATATCTTAGAATTACAAACTTTTCAAATAATACTGTAGGTGAAACTAGAGATGCCTTCCTTTCTCTAATGGGAGAAGGCGCTGACAATATTATTATTGATTTAAGAGATAATCCAGGCGGACTATTATCTTCATCTTTAGATATCTTAGATTTGATTTTACCAAAAGACCTAGAAATGGTCTCAACAAAAGGTAGAAAAGGAAGAAATTTAAAAAATTATAAATCTCTCAATAATGCATTTTTACCAAGTTCAATAGATATTGCAGTGTTAATTAATGGTGGTAGTGCATCAGCAAGTGAAATTGTCGCTGGAGTATTGCAAGATCATGATAGAGCTGTTGTGTTAGGGGATCAATCTTTTGGAAAAGGCTTAGTCCAAACTGTGATAGGAATAAATCAAGAAACTGCTTTAAAAATTACCAATTCTAAGTATTACATTCCGAGTGGACGTTCTATTCAAAAACGCAAGTTTATTGATGAAGATTTAATAGCAGATAGCGATATTATTGCAGATTCATTATTTCAGACAATGTCAGGAAGGCCTGTATTGGGCGGTGGAGGGATTTCACCGGATATTGTAGTTAAAGATGAAGGATCTTATCCGTTAGCAGCATCTATTTTAAGAAATGGTGGTTATTTCAGATTTGTACAACAATCTAGCGATCAATATGGATCACTGGATGAAGTAATGGCGGATGCTAATTTGATGAATAATTTCAAAGTGTTTATTAATGAGAATGATATTGAAGGTTATGTCAACGGTGAAGACGATCTTGAAACAGCAAAAGAGAAATTATCGGAAGAAAATAAAGATAATATTTTCTTGCGCAATGCTTTTAGTGTTATAGAGAGACAAATTGATAAAACACAATCAGAGATGTTTGAAAATGAAAATGATGTTATTAAGAGAATGATTCTAGGAGAATTTGCTTTCTATTATGATGGAAACAATGGAAAGTATGATTTATACCTTAAAGACGATAAAGTTGTTATTAAAGCGTTAGAAATCTTGATGGATGATGCTACATACTCTTCTCTATTAACAGTTCCTGAACCTGATCAGGTTACAGCAAGTAAAAGCTAAACACAGATGACCTCTAAAATGCATGCAGGTTTTAGTGTAAGCTCATTCTTTAAACATAATAATATTAATACTGTTTTTACCTTGTGCGGAGGCCACATCTCTCCAATTCTTGTTGGGTGTGAAAAAGACGAGATTGATATTGTTCAAGTGCGCGATGAAGCTTCTACAGTATTTGCAGCAGATGCAACATCAAGATTAACCAACACTGTTGGCGTAGCAATTGTAACAGCAGGGCCTGGTGTTACCAACACAATTACTGCTATTAAAAATGCTGAAATGGCACAATCACCATTAATCTTAATTGGCGGTGCCGCTGCCACGCTATTAAAAGGAAAAGGATCATTGCAAGATATCGATCAGATGAGCCTATTAAAGCCTCATGTAAAATGGGCTACTACCGTTAATAAAACACGCGATATTATACCTACACTCACCAATGCGCTCAGTATAGCAGTTTCAGGGGTTCCTGGGCCGGTATTTATTGAATTACCAATTGATTTATTATATCCAGAACAGAGCATTCGCGATCAACATGAAAGCCAGTTACCATCTAAAGGATTAATAGGGAAGGTTATGAGATGGTATGTCAATCGACATTTAAATGATATGTTTTCATCAGAAAAGTCTTCAATTCGTATTAGAAAACAAACTGATCTTATGGCAGAACAAAGACAGATTGATAAAGCAGCATTAACAATCGTGGGCGCAAAAAAACCTGTCATATTATTAGGAAACCAAATAACCCAAAACAAAGAGTTCTTAGCAATGTTTATTAAGAGCTTAAATAAGCTATCTATTCCTACATATACATCTGGCATGTCTAGAGGATGTTTTGGAAAAGAAGATGACTTCTTTTTCCGTCACAATCGAAAACATGCACTGAAGAATGCTGATGTAGTTATTACGGCTGGTATTCCGTTAGATTTTCGTCTGAATTATGGGTTTTCAATCAACTCAAATGCCAAGATTATTGCGATAAATAAAAGCAAAGAGGATGTGAGTAAAAATAGAAAGCCTTTCTTGGGCATTCAAGGAGATCCTACGCGCACTATTTGTGAGATAGCAAAAGTAATTAATCCTCCACAATGCGAAGAATGGATTAAAGAGTTAATAGTTCTTGAACATAAAAGAGATCATCAAATCATAGAACAAGCATCTACGAATACAGAGTTTGTAAATCCTATTCATTTATGCAACACTATCAATGAGATGATAGATGATAAAAGTATTTTGATTGCAGATGGAGGAGATTTTGTGGGCACAGCTTCATATACTATTAGACCAAGAGGGCCATTAGGGTGGTTAGATCCAGGCCCATTTGGAACGTTAGGGGTTGGAGGAGGTTTTGCTTTAGGTGCAAAGAGTGCATTTAAAGATAACGAAGTGTGGATTATTTATGGTGATGGAGCCTGTGGATTCAGTTTAGCAGAATTTGATACATTTTGTCGACATAAATTACCCGTGATCGCAGTCGTAGGAAATGATGCTTCATGGCAACAAATTGCACGCGAACAGGTGGATATGTTAGGTAGTGCTATTGGAACAGAATTAAATGATACAAATTACCATCAAGTGGCAATTGGTTATGGTGCCAAAGGATATTTTGTTGATAATCCTGACCAACTTAAAGAAACGTTACAACAAGCCAAAGAAGATGCAAAAAATGGACATCCAGTCTTAGTGAATGTGCGTATTGGAAAAACTGATTTTAGAAAAGGCTCTATATCAGTATAATAAAAAAAATTAAATTTTCAACCATCCTTATTATGGCATATTTTTACATCAATGTTGGTGTGAAACATTTTACAGAACCAGAATGGTTTTTACAGATTATGCCACCAAGTTTTCCATTTCACTTAGCATCGGTATATATTAGTGGTTTTTTTGAAGTATTATTTGGATTTCTACTGATTATCCCTAACACACGTTATTATGCTGCCTGGGGGCTTATTATGCTCTTAATTGCAGTATTTCCTGCTAATATCTATTTAGCATTAACTAATGGAGCAGCAATGGATATCACCCCAGCAATTGCCTGGGGAAGACTGCCTTTCCAACTCGTGTTTATTGGGCTAGCATACTGGCATTCAAAAGATGTTTGAAAAAATCTTAAATAAGGTCATGCATTTTTTTGCATGGTTAATTATATTAAGTAAGGGCGATTAGCTCAGCTGGTTAGAGCATCTGCTCGACATGTAGAGGGTCGGGAGTTCGAATCTCTCATCGCCCACAAATCTTTTTAAAAGGGACAATAATGAGAAAAACATTTATAACACTATTCTTGCTACTTTCTTTTATTTTTTCGCAAGGCAAGTCCTATAAAATACTTGAGACAAGCATTATATCGAATATTTTAAAAGAAGGAATTGTTGAGATTGAAGAAACGAGAGTATTTAACTTCAAAGGAACTTATTCTTTTGTATACAAAGATATCCGAAAGAAAGGGTATGACCAATTGTATGATATTCAGGTATTTGAAGGAGAGACACCCTATTTGAACACCGAAAAAGAAGAAGAGGGTAATTTTAGAATTGAATCAAGAGACGGATATTATCGTATTTACTGGTATCACTCTTCTGTTAATGAAGAAAAAACATTTACGCTAAAGTATAAGCTAAAAAACCCTTTTACAATCGGCAAAACAGATGCACAGTTTCGTTGGGTGTACTTAGATGATAAGTTTGATAAGCGTCCAGGACAGTTAAGTTTGATGCAAAAGTTTGATGACGATATTGACACGAACACACTTTACTATTCTATAGAGCAACCAATTAGATCTAAGAAATATGAATCGATTATAGAAGAGAATGGTATTTTTACATTACATTCTGATTCTTTCTCAGGTAATAATGTCTTACAATTGCGCACCATTTTCCCAGCATCATATTTATCAAATTCATCTATCAACAATGAAGAGTTTTCCCTTGCTGGATTGCTATTGGAAGAAAGAAATCAAAGAATGGCTATCTACGGCATTATTACATTGGCATTACTTTCTTTATTGTTTGGAATAAGTTTTATTAGACGCTATTTAAATGAGCATGATGTATCAATTGATAAGAATCAAAACTTTACAGAATTTCCATCTAATCATCATCCCGTTCTAGTTGGATGGGTAATATGGCGATATCCAAGTGTTAGTCCATTCGGCATTTTGGCAACTTTATTTGAGTTGGCCAGTAAGAAAAAAGTTTATCTTGAAACAGTTGAATCAGGCAAGTGGATTTTTAAATCAAAGAAACTAAAAGTTAAGGTTTTAGATTCAAATACATCCGACTTATCAAATAGTTTTTCAAAGTTATTGCTTGATAGAATCCTAACAATTGGAACCGATACTTATTTCTCACAAATATGGCAAAAATATACATTTTCGCAGTCTAAATGGAACAAAAATCGTTCTAAAGAAATTGAAAAATTAGGATGGGTTGATACTGCTGGAGATGAAGAGAGATTTAATGTTAAATTTCTTCAGATAATCCTTTCTTTTTTAATAATTGGATTAAGTATTTTTTATGGAATATTTTGGGGGGCATTTTTTGCCATTATTCCATTGATAATGCTAATTCCTATTTTCTTCGCATCAAGACTTAGCAAGGAAGGCGCAAAGTTAAATTTACAATGGCATGCATTTGGCGATGCTTTGCAAGAAAATAAGCTAAATATAAAAGACTTTGATCCAGATCTTTTATTGCAGTACTGTATTATTATGGGTCTTCAAGGTGAACAGCTTAAAAATATTATTAGTCAAGCACATGTTGATGGCGGACATCCATATGTTTGGTTTGTAGGAGATACGGCTTCCAGCATATCGTCTATTACTGGAGGTATTGCTGACATTGCAGCTACAGGAACTACCATTTCTGCATCATATGGCGGAGGAGGCGGTGGCGGTGCTGGCGGTGGCGGTGCTGGCGGTGGCGGTGGCGGCGGTGCTGGTTAGAGCAATAACATAATATGAGCATAATAAAGAGAGAGGAATTGATATATGAAGCATATCTATTCTGCCAAAAAGGAGATGAAGGAGCTAATGATTATGGTAAACCAGTTTCATAATAATCTTCAACAATGAAAAGATTGTTAATACTATTACTATTCTTTGGATTAGTATTTGCTCAAGACTATCAAGCGACAATCATTAAATCTCCAAATGTAATTCCTACCGAAGACAGTAGGCTTAAGATTTTTTTGGGCGGTAGTATAGATATGGGGAAAGCTGAGAATTGGCAATCGAGAATAGAGATAGAATTATCAAGTTACGATGTCATCGTTTTAAACCCTCGCAGAGATGATTGGAACAAAGAATGGAAACCAATCAGCACTGATCAGAATTTTAGACAACAAGTAGAATGGGAGCTTGCAGCTTTAGAAGCTTCTGATGTTATTGTTATGTATTTTTCTCCAGGCTCTAAAAGCCCAATTAGTCTCATGGAATTTGGATTATATGCCAAAACAGGCAAGCTGCTTGTATTGTGTCCAGATGGATTTTGGAGGAAAGGTAATGTTGATATTGTATCAGAAGAATATAACGTATTTACAGTAGATACGTTTATCGAATTGATAGCTGAACTAAAAAAGCTTTTATAGGGATTTATGAAGTTAGAAAAACTAGCTAAATTAGTTCCTTCAGAATATCTTCTTAGAGTGATTCGGTCTTCTATGATGTCAAGATTTTCTAATCTTGAATTGAGAGACAAACAAAGAATAAAGATTGAATCACAAAGAAAGCAAAGAAATCAACCTCATACCGTTATATTTTTCTTTCAGTCGAACGACCCTTATTCAGCCTTAGCCGCTCAATTTCTTCATCAAATACAATCTTTATATGATATCAAATTAGAAATTTATTTAGTTGGAGAAGAAGGGTATGATGCACTTCCAGAGCCTGAAATGTATCGAAAATATGTATTCAGTGATGTGCAAGAAATTGCCCCATACTACGACATTGATTTTTCAAACACACATATTCCTTCTACAGAGGAAAAAGATCGTTTTTTGAGCCATTTATGTAGCTTAAATCAAGAGGAATTAATTGCCCAGCTTCCTAGTATAAGTTTAAAATTCTGGAGAGGAGAATTTTCGGGGAATACTTCTTCTAAAACAACCATTAAAAATACCTTGAATCAAGGGAATAAAAAACGTGATGAATGTGGTCATTATTTAGGAGGAATCTTCCATTATGGAGGAGAAAATTATTGGGGGATTGATCGTCTTAATTTTTTACTAAAACGCTTAGAAGCGTTAGGAGTAAGTAAAGGAATATCATTGCGTGTCAGTCCAGCATTAAATTCTTATCAAAGTCGCCAATTATCCGACATAAAACTCGAAATATTTTTCTCAGCAAATAGCCCATATACCTATTTGGCATTTGATCGTGTGAAGAAATTGGGAGAAACCTATGGAATGCCTATTGTAGTGCGACCTATTATGCCAATGTTAATGCGCAAAATGGATATATCACGAAGGAAGGGATTGTACATTCTTTCTGATGCAGCGCGTATTGCTAAAAAATTAAACATCCCTTTTGGTAAAGTAAAAACACCTATTGGATATCCTATACGTAGAATGTATTCGTTATTTCCATATGTAGATTCTCATGGTAAAGGATTTGATTATTTGCATAAATGCATGGAAGCAATTTTTGCAACAGGAAAAAATGTTGGATCAAAGTCTTTTTTGAGGGAATTGTTATCAGAATTAAACCTCAATATTGAGGAGGGGTTTAAAGATTTGGATACCAAAAATTGGGAAACTGAATTTGAACAGAATCGACTGGATATGTATCAGGTAAATTGTTGGGGAGCTCCCACTTTTAAATTATTTCATAAAAATGACAATATTCTATCAATATGGGGTCAGGATAGGATTTGGTTGCTTGAAGAAAAATTAAAGAAAATTTTTAAACAAACTTTATAAATTAAAAGTTGTATATTGTTTTTCTTTAGAGGAGTTAAAATGAAAATAAAACAAGAAAAAGTAAGAGAATTTCTCTCAACAAAAATTCACGAATTAAACGACGTTGTTGCAGACCTAGATACGCTTGTAACGGAAATGGGTTCAGAATATTTCCGAGTAAGTATTTTTGGTTCTGCGAGAATTGAACCCAACTCAAAAGAGTATAAAAAAGTACACAGATTAGCAAAAGAATTGGCATCTAATGGAGCAGATATTGTTACCGGTGGTGGTCCTGGGCTTATGGAAGCAGCAAATGCTGGAGCAAAAGAGGGTGGATCAAATTCAAAATCTTATGGAATTAGAATAGAATTGCCATTTGAATCAGGATTTAATAATCATATAGATACTAAATTTAATCACAAAAGATTCTCTTCTCGATTAGACGAATTTATGAGACTTAGCCATGCTATCGTAGTGACACCTGGCGGCGTTGGTACTTTGCTTGAATTTTTCTTTGCTTGGCAGTTGATGCAAGTTAATCATATTTCATCAAGACCAATCATTCTTGTTGGGTCAATGTGGCATGGATTAATTGATTGGATTAAGGAAAATTCCTTAAAAAGAGAACTTCTTAGCAAGGAGGATTTTGATAACATTTATGTTGTTGATAATATACAAGAGGTAACCAAGATGTTGAAACCTCATATCGAAGCATTTTATAAAGATAAGACTGAAAAATAAATCTTATTTAACATATGATAATTGAATCCTGATTTATTTATTCCTAGATTAGCACAGGTAGCCAACTAAAAATTAATCATTAAAAAGGAGACAGTTATTATGTATTTAAAAGTATTAGATAATAAACTCGATGAATTTCATTTACTTAAACATCCCTTTTATGTTGCATGGAATGAAGGAGAATTAACCCAAGAAATTTTACAAGACTACGCTGAGCAGTATTATCAGCATATCAAAGCATTTCCGCGTTATATCAGCGCAACACACTCGTTATGTGAAGATATTGAGCAACGCAAAATTCTCTTAGACAATCTAAGCGATGAAGAAGATTTTGAAAAAGATCACCCAATGCTTTGGAAGCAATTTGCATTAGCGGTAGGGGCAGATAAAAACGATGTAGAAACAATTAAGCAAGCAGACTTTACTAAAGATATGATTGCTAATTTTTTCAGACTTGCACGTTCTAGTTATGCAGAAGGATTAGGGTCATTATATGCATATGAGCGTCAAGTTCCTGAAATTGCAGATACGAAAATCAAAGGACTGATTGAGCATTATAATGTATCCTCAGATGCAGGGCTAGAATATTTTGTTGTTCATAAAGATGCTGATGTAGAGCATCGTGAACAAAGTGCTATCTTAATGAATCAGTTATCTGAAGAAGATAGAAAACTTGCTGAAGAAGCAGGAATGTCTACAGTAAAGATGCTATGGAGTTTTCTCTCAGGTCTCTGTGAGAAATATGACATTAAAATGGAAGGAAATTAAATATGCGATACCTAACGATAAGTCTTTTTGTTTTTTCTTCAATGGTTTTTGCGCAGAATGAAGACTTAACAACTAAAATTTCATCTGGATGGGGTGTATATGGAGGGGTTCAATCTATGCAAGTGTCAGGCGTAGAAGATGATGCAAGCGATGAAGAACTTGGCAGTTACTCTACAGATCGTTTAAGCTCATTTTATATTGGTGTTTGGAAAAGTACTGACTGGAAAATTGGTTCATTGCCAGTCACTATTGGTGCTGAATTAGGACATCGAGGAACTGTATCAAAGATTGATATTGAATTTTCTGATGGCCAAACTTTAGATTTCAAAGCCGATATATTAATTACCTATCTTGATTTATGGGCATCAGCCAATTATGCTATGTCAGATAAGTTTAATTTGTGGATTGGTCCTATGGTAGGTATTCATCTGGACGATAAAATTAAATTCTTTGGTCTTGATATTACAGAGAGCGAAGAAATTGATTTAGGCTTTGATGACAATGATTATGGAATTCTTCTAGGTGCTGGATATTCACTAACAGATAATATGAGTTTGAATTTTGGTGTTTATCGTGGATTAAAAGATCATAATCCTGGCAAGTTTAATAATCTATTTTTAGATATTGG
>Ga0066851_10000124_pt1 | contig 35937 bp, 33 predicted proteins | sample ETNtaG_7_FD_65493 | JGI IMG/M metagenome (GOLD analysis project Ga0066851, IMG submission 65493) | Marine microbial and viral communities from oxygen minimum zone, Eastern Pacific Ocean - ETNP201406SV65 | ecosystem: Environmental > Aquatic > Marine > Oceanic | place: Pacific Ocean: Eastern... | reverse complement strand
CCCGGTCCTGGTGGTCCCGGTCCTGGTGGTCCCGGTCCTGGTGGTCCCGGTCCTGGTGGTCCCGGTCCTGGTGGTCCCGGTCCTGGTGGTCCCGGTCCTGGTGGTCCCGCCCCTCGTGGTCCTGGAGGCCCCGGCCCTCGTGGTCCTGGAGGCCCCGGCCCCCGTGGCCCCGGTCCACGCCCCATGGGCTCAGAAGATGAAGGATACTGAGGGAAGGTATTGCCTCACCCCCTGCGAATTGATGTGATTGATAACGGGGGGCAGTGGACGCATCGGGAGTGGCGAATGCTTAGAGACATCGATGTTGACACCCAGATTTTTCCTAACGATATGCCAATCACTTCGTTGAGAGAAGGGCTCGATGGCCTCCTTCTTTCAGGGGGGGCAGCCCGAATTGGATTGACAGGAGAACTTGGTGCATGCGGGGAATACCTTTCCCTCGACATCCCAATTTTCGGCATCTGTGCTGGACATCAATTCATGGCTACGCACTATGGTGGGTCAGCCAGTCCAGCTGAACACCCTGAATTTGGTGCAGTTGAGATCACCACTGTTGACCACTCAATTCTTTTCAACAATACTCCCAAAGTCCAGCAGGCCTTCACCAGCCACAACGACGAGGTCGACGTTGTGCCAGACGGGTTTACCATTACAGCCGAGTCTGAAACCTGCCCCGTCCAAGCGATGGAATGTTTAGAACGCCATCGTTTTGGAGTTCAATTCCACCCTGAAGTAACTCATACAGAACATGGTTCGCGTATCATTGGTAATTTTGTTGAGTACTGCCAAACGCAATCGTCTTGACCTTACCCCTGCGGTCGTTAGCCGGGTGCGTAGCACAGCTGGATAATGCGCCGGCCTCCTAAGCCGGAGATCGCGGGTTCGAATCCTGCCGCGCCCGTTTTCTCAATCCCTCGGCCCAAGGCCATGACGCATTCCGATTTCACTGCAAGCCAGCATGAATTCCTCAACAACTGCCCTTTGCATGACAGTCGAATGAAGGCGTCCATCCATTTGAGCAAGAGCTGACAATAATTCGTCCTGTAAGTCTGGAGTCAACATCATGCCTGAAGCCACAAGTGCAAGATGTAGGCGATGTACCACTTCACTCGGTTCAAGCCCTTCTTCGTAGAACCAGTCATCAACAATCCCCATCGCCCCATCAAGTCGTTCTACCTTCATTCCCCTGGTAGTCACCATTTCGATAGCATGAGTTCGCCCTTTGAGAGCCTGCTGAAGGACCTTATGGCCGTCCAATTCTTTCGTATTCAGAAGATACTCTTGGACCATTCTCCTATCCCCCAGCCACCCTTTTGCAGCAATCACTTCAGCGATGAGAAGTGCTCGACGAAGGTCTCCTTGAGCAACGTGCGTGATGTCATCTAGCACAGATTCCTCTGCCACTTCCTTTTCTTGCTCGAAGATCCAAGATAACCGATTTCGAATACTCTTATTCGGGATGGGTGGTAATCTCAAATGTACCAGACGACTTCTCAATGCATCGATTAGTCGACTTGGGGCCCGACATGTCATCACAAACCGTGTCGTGCGGGATTCTTTTTCCATCATCCCGCGCAGCATTGGTTGAATTCTATGTCCAAGATGGTCAGCATCTTCGATGACAATCAGTCTAGAGATGGGGCGCTGCCCCCCCCCGGTTCCAAATGATTCAACGCCTGCCGGCGGCGGGGGCCCTTCAACCGAGATGAATTCTCGGTCAAAAGCTGAAAGACTCATTTTTCCAGCAAGACTCTGTCCACCATCATTCTGAGGCTGAAGGAAATCTGTGAATGCAGCAGTCGCTTTTCCCTTTGCCCGATCTCTTGCCTGATAGATATGTGTCGTACCCTTCCAACTAGGGCCAAGGGCCTGTCTTGCGAACATCAGCCACGCAGTTGTTTTTCCACATCCAGGTGGCCCAGATAGGAGAAGATGCGGCGGGGATGCAGAGACTGCGCTTGACACAAGTTGTTTGCGGGTGGTTTCGGGTGCAATCCAATCATCAAACGTTGTGGGGCGATAACGAACCAACCACGGGATTCTCTCCTGCGTGGAAGTCATCATGATCAGTTAGCGTCGACGAATTTCATGAAGTTTCGCCGAGGTTTCACAAAAATCCGACCACCGCACATTTTGCATTTGATACTAGGTTTTTTTGGCTCAAAGTCTTCATGGTTGCCGCATTTGAGGCAGCGGTACTCAACGAACTGTAGGCGGGCCATGAACGGGGGGCGGGACAGCCATTTCTAAATGCTGCGACATTCATACTTACACCCTTCATGAATCCGCCACGTTGAAGGTCGATGGTTGAATCCCCATTTCATGCAGACCTTCGATGTCGTCATCCTTGGAAATGGAGTGGCCGCTCAGAGGGCTCTTCTCTCTTCCATTGAACACGGCGCGACAGCCATCCATCTTGCCTCAGATGCATGGGGTGGTTCGGATGAACAGACGCACTATGCTGGCATCGCATCTTCTCTTGAGGAAGATGACCACGTCGCCCACAGATACGATACAATCGTAGGCGCCGAATATCTCACAGATCAATCAGTTGTGGACGTCTGGCTTCGTGAAGCACCACGTGAACTGGCCCTCCTTGAGCGCTGGGGTTTGAACACCGAGCGCGGTGCCGATGGCTCCCTCACCCTCACCACCTCCCTCGGCCAATCCATCCCGCGTGTTGCCCATGCAGGCGATCTTACGGGAAGGTCCCTCAGCAGAATCCTCGACGAACAACGCCTCAAACACTCTGCCCAAGTTCGGCATGATTGGATTCCTCTCAGAATCCTTCTAGAGGATGGCTCAGTCCGGGGCGTTGTTGGAATCAATGCAGACCTAGGACAACCCGAGACAATCCTTTGCAATTCAATTATTCTCGCCGGATCTGGATTTTCAGGGGCTTGGACTGGTACCGGGACTGCTTGGGGACACATTTTGAATCTCGCAGTTGAAGCAGGAGTTCCCGTTCGTGGGATGGAATTTATTGGAGAGCACCCATTATTTGTCCGTGGTACGACAATCGGCATCCCCCTCTCACTCTTGGACCGCGGTGCAGTTATCCGCACTTCATCCGGTGACGTGATTGAGCATACTGGTCACACTGCAGACGAGCTCGCATTGATGATGCGCGATGCAGGCGAATGTGTTCTTGATGCCCGTATGCTTGACACATCCTCGGAGAAGTGGTGCATCTCAACAATTGAATTACTCAAAGAACGATTTGGGCTCAATCTCTCGGATGATGTGATTCCAGTTGAACCTCTGCCCCACATCACTCATGGCGGACTCATCGTCGACGAGCGTGGTCGCGTCCTCGACGGCTCTTGGACCACTTGGTTTACTGGTATGTTCGCAGCAGGCGACGTCGCCCTTTCGGGAATTCTCGGTGGACGTTCCATAGCAGGTAATCGCCTCCTTGGAAGTCTTGTCTCAGGCTCTCTTGCAGGGAGATATGCAGCCGAATGGTCAGGCGAACATGGGATGCCGATTCCCGATGATGTTGAGGCTGCGTCCCTAGAAGCAATTGATGATCTTGAGATATCTCTTGCTCCTAAGGCCGATGCGAAGCCACTTCAAATGTCCGACCTTCCTTCTCGCCTTTCTTCCGTGATGCGAACTGCCATGTTCCCCCATCGGAACGAATCCACCTTAACGTCTGGAATTGAACAAGTCGAAGAGATCATCGAAGCCTTTGATTCCGTGACTCTCTCCTCTTCATCACTTTTCCACAACCCCTCCTTCCGCGCATTGCTTGGTTGGCGTTCCTGTGCTCGTCTCGCTCGCCTTTCATTGATTCAAGCTCTCGCTCGAACCTCTTCTCTTGGGAACCACCGCCGTTCAGATCACGTCGATGATCCACTTCCACCTCACCACCTCATTACGCGCTCGACATTAGAGACCTCGACATTAAACGTCTGGAATGGCCCGAAGAACCGTTGGTTAGTCCCATTCCCTAGTGAATGAATGTGCGCAATGCACAATATCCTCCAACATTTCTTCATGTTGATGGACCCCTATCCTCTCCCCCTGCATATCATTTCCCGCGAGGTTTCCAGTAAGTGGACTGATGCATTACATGGCCATTTCTCAACTGAAGAACCAAACGACGTCGCAGCAGCCCGGACCCAACACAAAAAAGTGCTGAATGAATTCACAAAACGCTCAATTTCAGTTGAGATTCTTGCAGCAGATGATAATTCACCAGATTGCGTGTTTGTTGAAGACCATGCAGTCATTGTGGGGGGCAGGGCATTCGCTACGCGTCTAGGCGCCCCAAGTCGCCGAGCAGAGGCCAAACCAGTCCATGCAGCCCTTGGCGAACGAGTTGAAGTTGTACACATGGAAGGAAATGGGACTCTAGATGGGGGGGATGTACTCGTTCTTTCCGAAAGCGTGATTGTTGGCAGGAGCCGAAGAACCAGCGATGAAGGCATCCAACAACTCGAAAAATTTGTACTTGAAACAGGTCACTCTTTCCATGTAGTTGACGTCCCGTCCTTCTCGTTACATCTCATCAGCATCTGTACTTCACCTGCTCCCGGGCACCTTCTGATCAGTGAAGGATGGCCCCTATCCGCGTTCGATGACGTAGATGCTCACATCCACCGCCTCCCCTTCTCCCAATCCTATGGCGCCAATGTCCTCCCCCTCGGCAAAGATGTCCTCGTCGCTGAAGGATTTCCCTCTGCTTCAAAAGTGGTCGAAGAGATTGGCCTCACCCCAATTCCCCTTAATATGGATGAAATTCGTCGAGCAGATGGCTCTTTGACTTGCATCTCATTACGATTCTATGCTTCTGATTGAAGTCGAGTACATTTCAAATATCGAAGACACGGGGCACATCTCGCCCGCGGGGGTCGCATAGCCAGGTCAATTGCGCCAGCTTGAGGGGCTGGTCCGTAGAGGTTCGAGGGTTCAAATCCCTCCCCCCGCACTCAACGAAAGTTTAGCTAATTCTGAATTAGTGTACGTTGAATCATGTGTCACCTCTTGAATAACCCAAGGGGGGATATCAACGGCCTGTTCGATATGACTCAATTCAACTTCAGCAAGAATAAGATCAAGCTGGGGTCTAATATACCGGTCAATTTCCCAGATTAGTCCATCGCCCCCTTCCCACAAGCATCTCGTTTTCTCAATTACAGCTAATTCTCCCCCGAGGCAACTAGGATCGAATGTTGTGTAGGTTTCGAATTCTTTTCTTCCTCCGTTGATCATCTTGCCTTTGACCCCGCAGATGGTTTCCCCCTCCATCATTCTGAGCCGAGCGATTGCATATTCATCCTTCATAAGTATAGTTTCAATTTCTTTGCTGTCAACTCCAAACTCTGCTATTTCCCCATGAATTTGATGTTGTAAAAAACCCTCAACTATTCGTAGTTCACTGAGATTGAGGTAGATTTGAGTGATGTGGACGGGGTCTTGATTCGGGGCGTCATCTCTAGCGAGGAAGCGCCGCTCGACTTCCCAGTGTCCAACCACATCGGGGATGAACAATACTGATACATGGAACCGCCGGTTGCAATCGTGTGCTGATGCGAGATAGGGTAGTGATTCTCTTTCCCCTCCTCCTCCTCCTAGTCCTCCTCCCCCCGTCTCCGAACATTACCTCAAGAGAAGAGAATGCAGCCCTGCCCCCGCTTTCAAAAGCAGTCATACCATTGCCTCTGAGCGGTATTGTATGGGTGGAGGTAGTACCAGTATTAACTAGTGATTTCGACGCCGCTCCGAGCACCGAATCTCTCTCCACTACGATGTTCACCAACGCTGACAGCGTGGCAACATATTGGAACGAGGTGAGCCGCTCTGAAATTACGGTAGAGGGCCGCGTCAATCCCTGGCTCCGTCTTCCGACCGATATGGCAGAATGTGGTCCAAGTCTGTGCATTCAACAAGCACTTACTCTCTTTTCACCCAGCCTCATTCCCCCCACAACAACGCCTTCCAAAACCCTCATTCTTCTGATATATGCTCAACAAGATGATGTTCTGAATGGAGATGCAGATAGCGATGGTTCTACGTCTGATACCGACTCGATATGGCCCGGGCATCAAATTATTTCCACCCCATTGAATCACTCAGGTCAGACCATCAACCAAATTTCATTCTGCTCGATTGAATGTACGACTGGCCAGTTTGCTCGTCTCATGGCTGAATCCTTCGGCCTTCCCGCATTACATGATCAAACCGGCCAGAGTAATGGCGTTGGCGTCTACAGCCTGATGGGTTCTGGTCATCTAAGTACTCACAATGGTCGCTCCAACCCTGCCTATCTTGATCCATGGTCAAAGATTCAACTTGGTTGGATGGATGTAGAAGAATATGAGGCAAATGACGGCACTGAGGAATTCAAAAATGTGTATCCAGCCCACGATTATAGAGCCTTAGCCATACAATTTGAATATGATTCGGACATCACCTATCTCATTGAATTCAGAGACACCACTGATGAAGATGTAATTTTTGACCGGGGTTTATCTTGCCAAGGAATCCTTGTGTGGAAGATTGACAAAGGCGAATTTGATTCTAATGACCTTCCAACAAATGATGGTTCTAGCACCTCTATCGAGGTGCTTGAAGCAGATGGTGATGGCGATTTATCCGACCCGGTCAAAGGTAACCATGGCGATTCAGAGGATTGCTTCCTTGAAGGTCATCTTTTTGCAGATACAACGACACCCTCTTTTCTTGGAGAGGGCGATCCAGCACTTCTCATCAAAAATATCGTTTACCGCCCGACTACAAAGGCCCGATTATTTATGCTAGAAGAAGACGACCGAGCCTTCTTTCAGAACGACCCGGTCCTTGTCCCAGTAGTTTCTGACAGTGCTGCCGCGAATGGGGGCTATAGTGTGGATTACCAAATATCTCCCGATTCGGGCCTGTCCTCACTGAAGGCGCAGATCTATACTCGCCCAACAGCCTCTCTTTCAGGGGGGGGAATAACCCCCCTGGTTGAGCTCCCTCCTTTCCAATCATCTCCCCCAACAACTCAATTTGCTCCCGAAAGTCCATCCCCCCCTGATCTAATTCTTTCCGATTCGCTCGGCCCATCCTTGCTCGATGTAATGGTGGTTCTCACTGATGCTGATGGCCGGATTGTTGATCAACGCATGACTGACACTCCAATCTTCATTGAACCCCTCACAGACACTGATATGGATGCAGTTCCCGATTACCGTGACTTATGTTGGGGAAACCAGACTCATATCACTGGTTGGACCTCCACCAGCCAAACAGATCATGATCATGATGGATGTCAAGATAGTGGCGAAGATGCATTTCCATCTGACCCAACCCAACACAGCGATGCGGATGCCGATGGTCTTGGTGATGATTCGAACGGCAATAACAGCGACCCATGCCCCTTCGATCCCGCACCAGAATGTACTGGAGCAATCCCCATTTCAATCATCTATCCTCCTGCAGACATCCACATCGACCAAGAACGGTCCTCAGTTTCTGTAAGTGGCGGTGAAGATGTTGAGGTGGAGGTAACACCCTCCGCATCTCCTTCTCATCCTACTGATTCAGATAACCGCCAATGTGACGTTGAGATCTGGTTTGTTGACCGGCAGGAAGGCTTGCGAACTCATGCAGTAGGAAGTACACAAAGAGCGCTCGAATTCCCAGCTGAGAAGAGCGTCGATGTATCCGAAACAATGCTTCGGCCCGGCGAATTGCAGGTGTGGTCAGTTCTCCTGTGTGATGGTGAGGTCGAAGATGTTGAGGCAGAGATAATTGAAGTTGAATGGTTGGCCCCTATTGTCGCTAATGTTGAGCACCAAGTACGTGATATCGATGATGTCGGTGAGAATGACGTGATATTCTCTCAAATTGAAATTATCAACCCAACCGATGAATCACAGGAAGTGGCCATCAACTTTCAAGCCCATGATGTGGATGACCTCGAAGGTTGGAATCCTCTCCCTATTTATTCTACGACAGTGGTTCTTGCACCAGCTGAGAATGCCTCCATTCCTTCCTCCTCAACTCTTGATGTAGCGTTTAGTCCAGAAGAGGATGGCAATACGTGGATTATTGAAGTTGAAATCAGTGGAGAGGATCTTGAATTCCATACATTCTATGGAGATAATGGCGAGATGTTGTTTCTTGAAGATGGAGAATGGACCGACGTCCACGGCCCTATTGATGGACATGAAGTGCTGACGAGTAACGTACAAGGATTCACGTTAGATTCAGTCACAATCGAGCAGGTCGTAAGCTTGAATGTCAATCCAATAGATTCGGATGAAGATATGCTCAAAGACATCCTTCGAATATCATATTCACACATCACCGACCCCTTTGGTGGAAGCATTCGATTGAACCTTTCATTCATGAATATTGATCTTGACCATTCAGGTTCGATAGAGTATGATCACCTTCCCCTTGGCGATTCCCTTGCCCGCACTGTAGAGATTCCTTTGATTGGCGCGGGGAATTATTCAGTGACGTTGACGGCTACAGACCCCCTCAATCTTATTCCGACAGTAACTACCACAACTATCCGGGAGATAACTGAGTCCGATACATTGCAGGCCAACATCTCCTTAGATGTCTCAGGCCCTGTGAATCTCACTTTATCTAAAGGAGGCCCCTGTGTGATTTTTGCTGATATCAATGATCCAGCAGAACCATTCTGGGGCCCAGGGGAACTGACATGGCAAGGCCCCCCCGAAATGAGTTTGAATACAGCTCAGAGCAGAGTTGTGACGTGTTCTGATCTTGATGGTAGTGGACGAGTGACAGCCCACTATAATTCAACAGCAGGCATGGTATTATCCACCTTTGTCAATCTCATTATTCCAGAGACGATTCAGATACTGCCCGACACGAATAGTACGGATAATCTCACTGAGAATCAGACCACGAATCTCTCTTCAAGCATACAACCTTCAACTCACAAGGATCAGACATCGACAGGAAATGTATGGATGTGGTCAACTCTTATTTTGGGAGCAGTTGTCATCATGTTGGTCATCATTCTCATTCTGAATACAAGCGGTGGCTCGAAGCCAAAAAGCCCCATGGGCCCCCCTTCAATGTATACTCATTCAGATCCATACGGTCACGCATCACGTGAATCCCACCATCCAACCCATCCCCAGAACCCCCCCCAGCAAGTTCTCGGAGACCCCTATGCCGCCCATGACCCATACGCCCCACCCCAGCAATCTCATTCCCCCTCAACATGGACTGATGCTGAGGGCCGCAATTGGCAACAATTTCCAGATGGCCGAACAGAGTGGTGGGATGGGAACATATGGAAACCATTCTGACGCGTATCAGAATGGTCATGAAGGCCAACCACTTCTCACAGATATGGTCGTGCAGGTCGAACTTGAATCAGTGGTTCGCCAATCCCTACTTTCAAGATGCCACTCCCTCTCAACTCTGATTGAATGGCTTGATAGCATAGATTCTCGGCCAGGTCTCAGCCAGTTGTCTCAAAATCTATCGATGGGCGAATTCAATCGTGCAGCGCTCAAAGAGTGTATTGGTTATGCCGACGCCGGTTATCAACGCAATATCATCAAGAAGACAGAATTCTATGAACTCGTTGCTATCTCTTGGAGTGCAGGCCAAGAAACCCTCATTCATGACCACGTTGGCAGCGATTGCGCTTTTCGAATTGTTGAAGGAGTCTCTACAGAGACGATTTATGAGCTTGATTCTGAGGGCCTTGCAGTGCCACTTATGTCTAAAACTTACAGGCCAGGTGAGGCATGTGCTGCCGAAGAACCAGATATACACAAAATATCCAATGATACAGAATCTGAACTGATCAATATTCACCTGTATACTCCACCATTGCATGCTTACAACATCTATGAGGCAGCAAATCAATAGAATTCATCAATTAACGTGCAGATTAACTGTGCGAGATATCGTTCCTGTACGCTTCAAGCACTTCATTGAAAGTGTGAATATCAGATTCAAATGTCTCCGGTAATAACGGTCCAAACGAGAAGCGGAAGAATCGTGAATACGGGGTCACATAATCTGGGTCTTTTGAGTGTGGCCGGGACATGTCACATTCAGAGGCGCACAGGATTGCTGCTCCACGCTTGAAAAGGCGCCGATTCAGTTCGTCACTCTCCATTCCTTCAGGGAGTTCAAGCCAGTGGTAGAATCCCCCATTACCTGTGTAAACTTCAAGGCCCATGTCCTTGAATGCTTCACCATACCTCTCTCGCTGCCAGTTGTAGTGCAGCTCCACTGCTTTGCGAGCCATCTTGACGCGTTCAGGGTCTAGAAGCTTGACAGCGTAGAGCTGTGATGGATGACTCACACCCCCCATTCCAAAACTAGAGTAGTTTGCCATTGTCTCGATGTTCTTCTTGCTGGCAATAACCCAACCTACGCGGATTCCAGGGGACTGCAACCCTTTCGTGCAGGCGCCGACGATGAATACGTTACTATTATTCAGATCCCTCACATATTGAATACCACTGACTGAAGGTGAATGAAACATCTCATATGCTTCATCCAGTAGTATCCCGTTTCTAGCCTCCTCCCCCATTTTCACTAATTCTTTCAGCTCTTCTCCCGAACGCGTTTGACCCGATGGGTTTTGCGGATTAGATATGATCGGCATGAGGTATGTCTTTGCGTCAAGGCCAGTTCTGTCGAAGTAAGCAGCGTTATTCGGGTGGAAGTTATTCTCCTTGTTGAATGGAACGACGTTGAAGTTTGTATTGGTCTGCTCCATGATATCTAAATAAGCAGGCCACTCGATGTTTCCAATCTTCACTCGCACCCGCTCTTTGAGAAAGGCTAGCACGGTGTAGATGCCAGGCCTGCCTCCAGCAAAGACCATGACGTTCTCAGGCGTAATCTTTGAACCATAGTGGGAATTGTAGTATTCAACGATAGCCGCTCGCAACTTTGGGTGTCCCCACGCCTTTGGATAGAATCGGTCCTCCCAAGTGACGTCAATATGATCTGGAAGGGGTGGCCCTCCAAATTTTTCGAGTGGTGTTGTTAGAGGAAACCCTTGTGACCATGGGTGCGTACCTTCTGTGCCCATGAAGCTGCCAAATGAATCCTTGAATGCGTACAGCGTCTCATAGATGCCCATAGGTGGACAGTTGTCAGATAGGAATGATTCAACTTGGTGGGTTTCAGGCACGTCTCTGAATGCACTATCCCAGTTGACCATGAGGTTGCATACCCATTCAGCCCAAGAGTTTCACTCATGCATTTATTCTCTACACAGTACAAAAACCAATCAAAGCGGATATGAAGGCAAGTCATTTGTCCGCGAATAGTCCGGTGTTATTCTAGCATACCGAATCGGAAATGAATCACCTTTTGGAGGAGTGGAAAATGACAAACCTTGGATTTGTGATAGATAATCGCAAGTGCATAGGTTGTCATGCTTGTACTGTTGCTTGCAAATCAGAGCATGACGTTCCAATAGGTGTTAATCGGACTCATGTCAAGTACATCGAAATTGGCACTTATCCAGATACGTCGCGTGAGTTTTCAGTCCATAGGTGCAATCATTGTGAATATGCTCCATGCACTACAATCTGTCCTACTACTGCTTTATTCACTAGATTCGATGGGATTGTTGATTTTGACGATGAGCGTTGTATTGGATGCAAGTCATGTATGCAGGCTTGTCCCTACGATGCTCTCTATATCGATCCAAACAAAGGTACAGCAGCGAAGTGCAATTATTGTGCTCATAGGATTGAGAATTCTTACGAACCTGCCTGCGTCATTGTCTGTCCCGTTGAAGCCATTGTTTCAGGTGATCTGGATGATCCAAACTCATCAATATCCAATTATGTTGAGGAACACGAAGTAACTGTTCGTAAGCCAGAGGCTGGAACCAAGCCCCAAGTGTACTATGTGGAAACCTCCCATGAAATGCTCGACCCCCTCGCTACACAGAGGGGGGCATACGCGTGGACCGAACAGGCTGCTGGAGTGGGACATTTTGCGAAATATGCCTCTAAGAGGTTGTCAGATGCAGACACCCCATCGATGTTAGTCCAGTTGGCACTAGAGGTGAAGGCCCGCAACGCGGCACCAAGAGATCAAGCAATCATCAAAGATGTAGCTGAGAGATTGAATAACGACCAATTGGAAATCAAGAGAGCCTACGACCAACCATCTAAAGGAATACTCTGGGATAATGAAGTCGCTGGCTACATACTCGCTAAAGCAGCTGCCACAGGGGCCTATATCCTCTGCATGCTCGACATCAGCTTTGGACTTGGTTTACTCAATTTCCCAATATCTAACGTAATTCTTTTTTCAGTAGGAATGCTATCTGTGACGGGCTTACTTCTGATCAGTGATCTTGATCGTCCAGAACGCTTCCTTTACGTTATTTTAAGGCCTAATTGGAATTCTTGGTTGGTTAAAGGAGCTTACACAATCAGTGGATTTGCATTTGTTCTTTTTGTCCACGGGGTGATGTTGTGGTATGGTGTAGGTGAAACCTATCACGTGATGCTGGCCTGTATAGGGATACCACTTGCGTGGCTCACTGGAACCTACACTGGTTGGTTGCTCAAACAAGCTAAAGGAAGACCTCAGTGGGCCGACAAGAGCAATGCATCTATTGCAATCCAAGGAAGTTTAGAGATGCTATTCTTCGGCGGCCTCCTCCATCTTGCAGCCACGATCATACTTCTGTATACCTCTACGTTCCTTGCCATGACCATTATTCTTCTTTCAGTGTTGATGTTCACATACATTGGTTTTCTACAGATTCGTGGTGATTTGCGTAAGGCGCAGATGGAGTCATTGCTCTGAGGTGCTTGTTATGGGTAATTCATTCATTGAAAAAATTGCCCAGAAGTTGAGATTAATTCCCAATCTAAATCGTAAGCAAGCCAAAGGTTCGAATGAGAATCTACGAAAGTATCCTTCTCCAGAGGAATGGCACGACCACTTTGAGCTCGATGCACAGGCTTGGCCTCGCAGAGTTGAAAGAAATTATTCGTTAGTACCAACTACGTGTTTCAACTGCGAATCAGCATGTGGATTGCTTGCTTATGTGGACAAGGAGACTGGAGACGTAACCCGCTTCGAGGGGAATCCACATCATCCCGGTTCACGAGGTAGGAACTGCGCAAAAGGACCTGCAACCATCAATCAGATCCAGGACACTGAGAGAATTCTTCACCCCTTGCGCCGTATAGGTGAACGGGGATCAGGTGAGTGGGAAGAGATATCTTGGGATGAGGCCCTGAACGAGATTGCGGAAAAGATCAGAAAATCATTGAAAACGGGCGCCAGAGACCGAGTGGTCTACCACGTTGGACGCCCGGGCCATGAAGGATATGCAAATAGGGTTCTCAAAGCATGGGGCGTAGATGGTCACAATTCTCACACCAACATCTGCTCAGCAGGTGCCCGAACGGGATATGCACTTTGGCACCGTCATGACCGCCCCAGCCCAGATCATTCCAATGCTGAAGTTATTCTTCTTACATCATCTCATTTGGAAACAGGACATTACTTCAATCCACATGCACAACGTATTCTTGAAGGTATGATGGATGGTGCTAAACTCATTGTCATCGACCCAAGACTATCCAACACCGCAGCAATGGCCGATCATTGGTTGCCAACTTGGCCCGGTTCTGAACCAGCACTTTTCCTGTGCTGGGCCAAGATGATTCTTGAAAAGAGATTGTATGACTGTGATTTTGTTGAGCAGTGGACCAATTGGGATGAATGGCTTGCAGCAGAACATCCCGATGAACCGCGTGAATTCAATCGTTGGCGTGAACTATTATTAGAGGAATATGAACAATATACCCCTGAGTTTGCTGCTGAAGAGTGTAAGATCCCAGTCGAACAAATCATCGAAGTAGGTGAGATTGTGGCCAATGCAGGTTCTCGCCTCGCTACCCACGTGTGGCGATCAGCAGCAATTGGAAATTTGGGCGGCTGGCAAGTCTCTCGAACGCTACACTTCCTCAATGTTCTGACTGGTTCAGTGGGAACCGAAGGTGGCACATCTCCTAACTCATGGTCCAAATTTAAACCCGATCTCTTTGCAGTTCCGCCCGATCCTGATGGTTGGAATGAACTCCATTTCCCCCCTGAGTACACTTTAGCACACTATGAGATGAGCCACATTCTACCTCACATGGTTAAGGAAGGCAGGGGGTCTTTGGACGTCTATTTCACAAGAGTATTCAATCCCGTCTGGACTTATCCAGATGGATTCACGTGGATGGAGATGCTCTCTAACGCCGAGAAGATTGGTTGTCACATCGCTTTGACTCCAACGTGGAATGAGACAGCTTTCTTTGCAGATTATGTATTACCTATGGGGCACGCGTCTGAGCGACATGACGTCAATTCATATGCTACCTCATCGGGCAAATGGGTGGCGTTCCGACAACCCGTGTTGAGAGAATTCGCTCGCCGAGAGGGCAAAGACGTCGAGTTCACCCACGAGGTAAATCCAGGTCAGGTATGGGAAGAGGATGAATTCTGGATTGAACTATCATGGCGCATCGATGATGGGACGATGGGCATCCGGGAGCATTTCTTGAGCCCCTATCGAAAGGGTGAGAAAATCACAGTGGATGAATATTACAGATATCTCTTTGAGAGAATTCCTGGACTTCCAGAGGCGGCCTCCAAACAAGGACTAACACCTCTTGATTACATGCGCAAGCACGGCGCATTCCAAATCGAGAAAACCACTTACAAAAAACATGAATCTGAAGGCTGGCCCACACCTTCTGGTAAACAGGAATTCTATTCCAATACGATGGTTGAATTTGGATATCCGGAGCACGCCATCCCCCATTACAAAATCATGAGTCATGTCCATCCATCTGAATTGAAAGGAGATGACGAGTACTGTTTACTGCCGAATTTCCGCCTTCCCCAACATATTCATTCACGGTCTGCTAACGCCAAATGGTTGGTTGAGATTGCTCATCGAAATCCGATATGGATTCATCCAAAGGACGCCGCCACCCTTGGAGTCGCCGAGGGAGAACTTTTGAAAATTGAAACAGAGATTGGTTGGTTTGTAGATAAGGTATGGGTGACCGAATCCATCAAACCCGGCGTCATAGGTTGTAGCCACCATATTGGCCGTTGGCGTCGTCAACAGGACAAAGGAAATCGCTTCCTTACCAACACTGTCATGATCACGGATTCCGGCGATGGCAAGATGCGAATGCGTACAGTCAAAGGAATCGCACCATGGGAGTCTGAAGACCCAGATACAAATCGTCTCTTCTGGCGCGATGGGGGAGTTCATCAGAACATCACTCACGCGGTTCAACCAGATCCTATTAGTGGAGCACATTGCTGGTTACAGAAAGTCCGCCTTTCCCGCCCCTCTGGGGACGAGGAGTACGGGGACATCGAAGTGGACCTGAACAAATCGTTTCAATACTACAAAAAATGGAATCGCTTAGCTCTCGAACGCGAGGTTCATCCACGTGGAGAGCGCAGGCCCCTGTGGATGAACCGCCCCCTTTCACCAAAGAAAGAACATTGGTTCATCAAAGATCAGGAGGAGTGAATCTGGATTTCACACCTGTACTGATTGTTATTCTATTATTCATTGTAGCGCTGCTGTTTAGTCCACTTGGATTAGGGGGGGGCGTTCTTTATGTTCCTATATTGCATTACATTGCTGAATGGCCCCTCATCGAATCTCTTCTTGCCTCATTAGCATTGGTTTGGATGGTTGCCCTTGGTAGCAGCAACTCCCATTCTCGCAAGGGCTATTCCGATGCAACCGCAGTGTCTGCTGGGCGCATGACTGCAGTCCCCGCGGCAGTGGTGGGTACAATCTTGGCGTGGTTTTCTCTGGAATATATTTCGGACGTTGTGATCAAAGTCATTGCCGCATTGATTCTCATCTTTGTCATTGAGCGCAACATTCGTGATGTCAACATTGACAAAAGTGACAGAGATAATCTCACTCTATACAGCCGATTTGCTGCCTGCGGTGGCCTCGCTTCAGGGTTGCTGGGAATCGGCGGGGGGGCTATCTATGTCACATTACATCGCACTGTACTAGGTATGGATTCGCGTAGCTCGGCTGGGACCTCATATCTGATTGGAGCGGTAGTTGTGCCTGTAGCGCTTGCGAGTCACATCTTGATAGATGGAACGCTCGGCAACGTCCTTGGACACACAGGAGTTCTGCCTGCATTCTTCATCTTGTTCGCCACCTTCTCTGCAGCATGGTTGGGCGCCCTGTATGCTATCGATCACCTTCCAGTGAACATAATCACGAACATATTCCTAGTTGCCGTATCAATCAGCCTAGTTCGATATCTATGGGATATTGCTACCTACCTTATCTAGCCGCCATTTCATTCATAGTGTTTCACTCACAGAATCGGATGAAACGAGCAGGGTTTCCCGCATAGATTCCAGGTTTTTCGATATTTTTCGTAACCACCGACCCGGCCCCTATTACAACATCATCACATATGTTGACGGGCATCACCGTGGCGTTTGTGCCGACTGATACCCTGTCCCCAATCACCGTCGATGCCCATTTTGATTGATCACCGCGCGCAGGACCACCGCTGCTGAATGAATCATTAATGAACTTCGCACCGTGACTGATGAAACAATCCTGTCCAATTGTAACAAGTTCACAGATGAATGCATGACTCTGAACTCTTGTCCTCGCGCCTATTTCCACTCGTCCTTGAATTTCGACGAAAGGACCCACGAAGACTCCGTCCCCAAGTGAACATCCATAGATATTGACAGGTTCTACAATGGTCACGCCTTCTCCAATTATGGCATCGACAATCCCCACTTTCAGGCGTCGAGGTTCGGCCATTGGAGGAATGAGAAATCATTGGTTCATCACGCTTGGGGAACAAAACTCCCTCTTTTCGCATTACGATACACAACCACTCATATCGTATCAAGACCATCATAAGGAACGCCCCCCCCTCATATCTCATGCAGCCTTACGATCCTAATGCACCTCCCGCTACGGTTATTGTCGGAGCTCAACAGCCAATGATGCAGCAACCGATGATGCAGCAACCGATGATGCAGCAACCGATGATGCAGCAACCGATGATGCAGCAGCCGATGATGGTGGGCGGTGCAGTCATTGCTGGGCAGCAGAAAGATTTCATGGTCGCCCTCCTTCTATCCATTTTTGTTGGAAGTTTGGGTGTCGATAGATTCTATCTTGGATACACGGGGCTTGGAATACTGAAATTATTGACACTTGGTGGCTGTGGCTTGTGGTGGTTGATTGATTTGATTCTCCTTGTAACAGGTAGTATGACGGATGTCAATGGAATGCCTTTGAAGAAATAATCACAGAAGAACAATTATCACCCGCTCCCATAAGAGCCATGCAAAAAGTGAACACGTGATAAGCAACCATGATTGCACCAACCAACGCGGTGTTCGTGGAAAGGTCTCAAATTGCTTGGTTGCCACAGATTTGAGAGAAATAAGAAAAATCCACACGAATGCTGCATAGATGAGTGGGGAACCAGGATTGTAATCAATCGCCTGTGCGAAATCACCATGTGTGATAGAGACAAATGATCTAGTCATCCCACAGAACGGACATTCTATTCCAGTCAAATGAAAGATTGGACACAGGCTCAATGTAGTGACGCGACTGGGTTGGAGGACGGCAGAGACCATCAATGTCCCTCCCGTGAATGTTGCAGCCAACGCTGCAGGTGAACGAATAATTTCAGTAGGAGAAAAACCCCTCAAAATCTCCTTCTCACCCATGCGTAACCCCTAGCGCATTAGAGCGGATTATTCATGGCTGCCAGCCAGGGAAATGCTGAGCTGTGTGCATTAGAGCAGTTTGAGCATCATACCCTTGTTGGATGAGGCCCTGATAGTAATTCATCGCAGCGGGATTGGCAGCTCCAGTAGCTGCAGCCTGTGGGGCGAGTTGCCCGATTGACGTGGTTGGAAGAGTGACCTGGGGTTGTGCCATCATCGGCGCAACTCCTTGCTGTGCCATCATTGGTTGTTGCATTCCGACCATACCTGGTTGCTGCATGATGACCGCTGTGTGTTTGTTATCCTTGATAGTTAATCCAAGAATCAGTCCTAGAAGAAGAAATCCCCCCCCACAACAGAAAGCAATCATTCCTATTCCAAGGCCCGCCAATGCGCCACCTACAGCTTCAGCATCATCAGTGATGTAAATCGTTGTAGATGCATCAACAGTGTAATTTCCAATTTCAGATAAGGGCTCGACGTATCCTACATACTTGTAATCTCCAATGTCACTATCACTTGCCCCCGCCCCGCAGTCCTTCCTGAAGTAACCTTCAGGAGCAACAAATTCTTCTGAAGTAGCGCCAGTTTCGACATTGGTCAATGTTACTGTAATATCTTCACAAGTCCCTCCCATGGTGTACACCGAGTAGAATAAATCCTCATTATAGAATGTCCCTGATGTTCCAGAAAATTTGTTAGAGGTCCCGGGATCTACAGCAGCTCCAGCCCCAGCAAATCCTACAATTCCTCCAAGGCAGATTACACCACCAATGATCATGAGTACCTTTCCCGATTTGTGCATGGCCCTTCCTCCCCCCCTCTCGATTTGATGTTTTTCCCTCTCCCTTTTGTATCTCATTAGAACAAATGAGCTAGGGCGAGCAATATCTTAAGCCCATAGAGATGTAAGTAGATGGCTGTTATCGATACGAATGAACCGCAGCGATAACCCTCTCAGTCTCTTCTTCAGTATGGAGGGGGTGAATAGGTATTGATACAATCCTCTCGCAGACGCGTTCTGTGAGGGGTAGCGTCCCTTCAGCATGCTGTGGATGCAAGGCATAGACTGGTTGCCGATGACAAGGAATGGGATAGTGAATACCGCTTGCAACCCCCTGTTCAGCAAGATGTCCCATGAACCTCTCTCTTTCATCAACCTGAACGACAAAGAGGTGCCATGCATGTTCAATCTCAGGTCTGACAACTGGAAGTTCTAACCAATCAAGGTCTGAAAAGGCATCGAGATATCGGGTAGCAATTTCTTGTCTCCGTGTGACCCAACCAGGTAGTTGTTCGAGCTGTGCAATACCTACGGCGGCCTGCATCTCAGACATTCTCCAGTTTGTGCCAAGCATGGAATTCTCATACTTCGAAGCCCGGCCATGATCGACAATCATCTGCATTGGTTCGATCAAATCTTCCCGATTAGTGAGAATCATCCCCCCATCACCTCCAACTCCCATATTCTTTGAAGGGAAGAACGAGAAGGTAGCGATGTCTCCAAAGGAACCGATCGATCTTCCATTGATTCGTGCGCCATGAGCTTGGGCACAATCTTCAATCAATCCAAGTCCTGCTTCACGGACAACATTGATTGCTTCCATTTTCACAGGTTGTCCATACAGGTGAACAAGAATGGCAGCTTTTGTGCGGTCAGTGACGGCAGCTCTGATGGAATCAGGATCTGCTGTACCATCCTCTCCTACTTCAACAAAAACTGGAGTTGCTCCTACGAGGTCTGCTGCTGTTGCTGAAGCGATGTAAGTGTGAGAGGGGACGATAACTTCGTCACCGTGGCCAACACCAAGGAGATGCAGTCCGGCTATGAGTGCGACAGATCCATTTGAACAAGTCACACCAGCAGACGCGTCGCAGAATTCCGCAAAACGTGCAGCGAATTCTTTCGATCTTGGTCCTTTGATCCATTGCCCCGATTCCAAGACCTCTAGTACCCCCTCGCGCATGGCATTGTCAACATACATCCGGGCCAATTGCACCTTTTCCATGCGTCGCCCCTCAAGCAGGGGGCTTTATTCCTCTCGCTCCGCAATGGTCAAGCGCGGTCGATTCTTCGCCCTTGCATGGGAATGCGAGTCGCCGTCATAGGGACAGGATACTGGGGGACGAATCATGTTCGTACCCTATCAGCTCTTAGAGACGGGGGGGCGGACCTTGACCTCATTGTCTGTGACGTGGATCATGATCGTGCTCATGCCCTTGCAGAAGCGCATAATGCCTCCTCAACCACAGATGCTCATTCTCTCTTGATAGATGAAGGAAGAGTCGACGCGGTGACTATTGCCACTCCCAGCCCCCTCCATGCTGAACAAGCGAAGACGTTTCTTTCCAATGGGATCGCGACTTTGGTTGAGAAACCAATGGCATTGAGCACAGAAGAATCCCAACAGGTTGCAGATATAGCAACAGAACACAAAACTTTGTTGTCCGTAGGGCATGTTTTCCGCCACCATTCAGGTGTTCGTGAAGCGGCACGACTGGTTGCTTCTGGGGACCTTGGTCCAGTCAGGCTGATGGAATCAGTTCGAACAGCGGTAAGGGAGCCCCGCCCAGATATGGGTGCGATTCATGCATTAGGAATACATGATTATGATATTTTTAGTTTCATCATGAATGATCAAAGCCCCTCTTCAATTCAAGCCAGTGCGACACCTAGCTACCTGCCCAACATAGAGGATCATGCTGTAACACTTCTCACCTTCTCTCAATCTGATGCGCCTTCTGCTTTGGCAGTCTCTACAGTTGGTTGGCGAAGCAGAATTGATGGTAAGCAACGTCGGCTGAGAATCATTGGTAGGGATGCCAGTCTTGATGTAGATTATCTTGACCATTCTGGCCTATGGATCCATTACCATCCTAGCGAACAAATCGGTACTGAATGGGGTGGAACCGGTGCAGCACCGCGAGAACGTCTCAACCTCCCTCTTGGTGAACCCGCCTTAACCGCTGAATTGCGCCATTTCCTTTCCCTTGTTGAAGCTGGCTCAGAAGAAGATCCTATCACTGGTGGTGAGGTTGGCGTGAGGGGCGTTGAGATGGTTGAGCGAGCTCTGTCAACTATCTGAAATCACTCACCCTCTCCAGTCTTGTGATGATTGGTTTCAGTTAAGTTCCTCGGGCCGCGGCGCACCCCATCAAGCAATCCTATTGTGAATGTAGTGTGTAATAGAAATAGCATCATCGGTACCCCAATCAGATGAGTCGGGTTCTTTGTACGCATTGTTTCTCCCAATCCAGCTAGCAGAAGAGCGGAAGCATAGGTTGCAATTGGAATTAACCAGAAACTCCCTCCCATAACTGCGAGTAATCCAGTGATGGTGAGTCCTAGAAGGGGTGCAAATTCAGCCGGATTAATCCGGCTTCTCTCTTTCTTGACATGTTGCATTCTCCAGAATCCATAGCGATGTCCAAATTTGATCCATGCGCCGATGTTCCGTCGTTTTACTTGGTGTACATAGCTCACATCAGACCTCCATGTTGGCCATCCAGCCCGGTTAAGACGAAGGTTAAGATCAGAATCTTGGGTGGTGCGATAGAAAGGATCCCACCCTCCAACTGCATCGAGAGCCTCTTTTCTGTATAGGCTGAATGGGGGAACCATCGAGGGGTGGCGGCCCGAGAAACGTGCAAACTGCCCCCCTCCCGCCCCGAGGGGATTTGCCAAGGCCTGCTCAATCCATCGCCCAATGAGAGGGACGTCGTCATCAGCATCGATAATTCGGCATCCCACCGAACCAACTCGAATATCTTCAGATGCTTCGATATCACGCAGATCCTTGATGCGTCGACTCAGATGATCTGGAGGAACCCACGCGTGAGAACTCATCTCAAAGATAAATTCCGTATCCTCGGGGCATGCTCTCAGTGATAGATTTCTGGCTTGGGGGCTGAATCGCTCATAATTATTGATGATCCGTATTGTAGGCCCCCCCCTTTTCTCAACTTCATGTTGAAGCCCCTTCACAATATCGAGTGTCCGGTCAGTAGAACCTCCATCGACGACATGGATAATGTGCCAAGATGCTGAAAGATCCTGTGCAATTAAGGAACGAACCGACCGCTCGATACTCCTCTCTTCGTTCAAAGAGGGGATGGTGGTGACAACTTTCGCTTCCCGCACGGAGTATTCTGGCATTGAAGACCGAATGATATCTTCGGTCCCCTCAATCGCCACAGGGTTGAAACGAAGCCCCCTGCTCGACTTCACGTGGTCAATATCGCATCAGATACCGAGGCCCACATCCACCTCGCGGGTTTGCTTAGTTGCCTGATAGGGGTGACCTATGGGATTGTAACCTCTTCCACTTCTCTTTGGGCTGGAAGCCTGTTGATTGGTGTTGTCTGGCTGGCGTTTGTAACGGCCAGATTCCGTTTTGATGAAGACCTCGAACTAACTCCTCAACGTATCCTTACCAGCGGAATGTTCGTTATCCTGGCCGCTATTTTCGCCCTCGTTCTCAAAGTCCGATTGGAATGGAGTACAAGTGTTTCAATAATGGTCGCAGCGATAACCACGGCGCTTGTATACTGGATCTTCTTCACTCTTGAACCCGACCACGGTAGTGACCCAAGAGCACAATAAATTAACATTCCACACCCCCTCTATTACGGGCCCCATCAACTCAAACTCTACCCACAGGTCACTTCAAACGAATCTAGTCTATCGCCGTCCTGTGACCTCACCGGACCTGCCACGTCCTGTACATCTACTCTCTGGGGGGCAACACATCCTCCCTCCCGAAGAGGTCCGGTCTAAGTTCATTCAAGCAACCCACTCTTTTGGTGAACTTCTTCGGCCTACATTTGGCCCCAACGGACAACGGAAATTACTGTGGTCCAAGAATGGGGAAATGTCAGTCACAAGAGATGGTGCCAAGATATGTGCTGAACTTCTTGTCCGACACCCAGCTGCCAAACAACTTGTTGAACTTGCAGCGGCCCAGGAATCGGCGATGGGCGATGGAACAACACGAGCCGTTCTGTTTGCGAGTGCTCTCATGAGTCAATCCGCCCCCCTCATTGATCGCGGCATTCACTCTCTTTCAATCGTTGAAGGCTGGCTTAAGTCTCTTGAATTGGTATTGGATCATCTTACCTACTCATCTGCCTCAGCGGATTCAAGCAATTCCGAAGCCATGCTGCGCGCCACACTTTCAGGGATTGGAGACTATGAGACGCGCAATCACCTCCTAGGCCTTCTTTCTCAAATGAATGAGCAATTCAATCATCTTGATTCCCGGCCACTACGCGACCATGTATGGATGGCTAAATCCCGACAAGGAGGGGTGACCGACAGTAGTTTCGTGTGCGGAGCCATCGTCGAGAAGCGCCGCCCCGCACGTTTTGGAGCCGAATCACTTACCGATGCTCGAGTGCTACTTGTTCGTCAAGGTGTGGAAGTGTCAAGCGCCCGTCGTTCAATTGAGATTGAGGTGGGAGATGCAGAGGGATATCATGCCATGCTTGATGCTCAAGCAGCGCATCTTGACCAATTGGCTTTAGTTACCGAGAATCATCAAGCAGACCTGATCCTTGTTGGTGGCCCAGTTCACAGACGAGTATTGCACCAATGGCTCCAACAAAATAGGATTGTTCTTGCAGATGTTGACCATAAGGAGCTTGATAGAGTCGCTCTGGTGACCGGCGCTAGAGTGGCGGACCGATTACAAGTGGTCGAGGATGAAGACATCGGCAAAGCGACTAACGTAGATTTAGATGCCCGCGAAAGAAATGATGAGTGGGAGGAGCGCTGGTTCATTAGATCCGAAAACTCAGAGAGCATCACATTCGATATAGGCGGCCAAGGCGATGCTAACATCGAAGAAACAGTTCGCCAACTCCACGATGCCATACGAATGTTGGAATGCACCAATGCCGACCAACGAAGTCTAGCTGGTGGGGGAGCAGCAGAAGTTTCTGCTGCAATGGCACTCCGCCACCAAGCACTAGGATTCACCCGCCAAGAGAGATTGATTGCAGAGGCCTTTGCCAATGCCTTGGAATCGATCCCTGCAATTCTATTGGAAAATGCAGGCCGAAGCATTCTAGATGGGTTGTTGGAGCTGAGATCAGCCCATACTTCTGACAGGCCAGATACAGGAATCCTCAGCACCGGCCTTATCGGACCGATGGAGGATGTTCGAGATCCGCTCATTATTGTCAAGCATGCCCTCACTCATGGCGTGGAGTGTATATGTTCACTGCTACGTGTTGACCGCGTCATAGGCAGGAAGGGTTCTGTGTGACCTCAATCCCTCGCCTAGCCCTTCTTTCTGCCTGGAATAAGACAGGAATCGTGGACCAAGCGTCAATTCTCGCTGACCTTGGGTGGACGTTGATTTCAACAGGGGGGACGGCCCGCACCCTTGCAGATGCAGGTCTTGAAGTCATTGAGATCACCGACCTTACTGGCGAGCCCGAACGATTCGATGGTCGTGTGAAAACCCTTCACCCTGCGATTCACGCCTCAATTCTAGCTCGTCGGAGTGTAATTTCAGATATGGATGAACTGAATCGTTCCACTTGGGCTCCTATCGACCTTGTTCATGTTGACCTCTATCCCTTCACTGAAAACTCCGACTCACTTCCTTTGGTCGAAGCAGTAGAACTCATTGACATTGGTGGAGTCGCTCTATTGAGAGCCGCTGCAAAAAATTACACCGACGTTCTTGTGAGTTGCAAAGCCTCCACTCTCTCATCGATTGTTGCTGAACTTACGCCAGTGGAGGGTGATCCGATTCACATTTCTGCCCAACGACGTATGGACCTAGCAGCGCAGGCATTCACCGCTACGACCACACATGACGCAGCCATCGCAGACCGACTTTGGCGTGAACTCGGCACCGAACCCCAGAATCGTCCAATGCTATTTGTTACTCATCCTAGTGACCCACTACGCTATGGGGAAAATCCCGATCAGAGCGCTTCCCGCCATTCAATATTGAGCCCCCCCTCCTTACGTGATGGTTTTTCCACATTGATGGATCAGCATTCTGGAGGCCCTCTCTCATACAACAATCTCCTTGACCTTGAAGCAGCAGTTGGGCTTGCCAGAGGAATCAGCACCCCCCCATCTTCTCTTGTTGGATGTGTGATCATCAAGCACAACAATCCCTGTGGGGTGGCAGTGGCAAAAACGGCCGAAGAAGCGTGGTCGAATGCGCTTGCCAGTGACGAGGAATCCGCTTTCGGATGTGTCGTCGCATTCACATCACCAATTGATGTGGCTACAAGTGAGCGAATAGGTGATCATTTCCTTGAAGCGGTCATCAGCCCCTCAATCGAAAAGTCAGCACTCACTCACCTGTCACGTAAGGAGCGTCGCCGCATTCTCACCTTAAATGATTCAATGGGCAAGGGCCTCGCCTCATCGATTCAATTCAGAAGTGTTGAGGGGAGTATCCTCATCCAACAACCTTCCCAACAATATGAAACCGATGATTTTTGTCTCGTTGGTAAAGTTGCATTTCCTCCTCTGGATGATGTTTCAATCCGCTTAGGTATGGCTGTAACAAAGTGGGCCTCCTCGAATTGCATTGTTCTTACAGTGGGACATTCAACAGTAGGCATTGGTCCCGGGCAGACCTCTCGCGTTGAGGCAGCACGTATTGCTCTTCGAAGAGCAGGCGCCAAATCGAAAGGTTCAGTCATGTGGTCTGATGCATTTCTTCCTTTTCCTGACACGGTTGAGATTGCAGCTGAAGCAGGCGTGCTCGCCATTGTACAGCCGGGCGGATCAATTAGAGACGAAGCAGTCACTGAAGCCGCCGATCGTCTCGGCGTGGCGATGATTCATACAGGTCGCCGTTTATTCCGCCATTAATGTCTAAATTCTCTCACGAAACAATCCGTACCCCTTGAGCTGTTATCAGGGGCGACTTAAGACGCGTATGAAATCACAGTGTTGTCTGTTAATTGGAATGCAATGAACATTATGAACATGAATATACCAATGCCCTTGTGATACAATCTGGAATCAGTAAATGCTCCACCGGTTGCGGCACATCCCACAATACATGGCATGATTGTCATCGGACCTATCAGGGGTTGGCCAAAGAGTGAATAATTCACAACAGCAGAACTGAATAAAGAAAATGCAACGACTGAGAAGAATGCTTTGTGTACTGAATAATAGTGATTCTCTAGGTCAATCATCCCCTCGTCAGTTGCTTTAGGTAAAACCAAAGTTGTGAAGAAATAGATGGAAGAAACGTTGATCACAAGAATCCAGTATTGCACGTAAGTCCACTTTGTTAAATCAATGGAAAGCATCCATAGCCCCCACCATGTGAAAATAGACCACATGATGACAGTGACTACCCATAGTGAATTGAGCCAGTACGTCTTGACTCTTTCACGGATTTCGTACAAATCAGATACGGCACGTAGAATGTGTGCAAGAGCAAAACCGACAATCAACGAGACGAAGACAGTGATAAACTCAAAGGGGGACATTTGCACGATTATCGAACAACGATGCCAACAGGCATCATATAATCAAATAGGAATCACTGAGTAAATCTAAGTTGAGACATGGATTAAATCCCGGGTCCGGGCCAAATTTACTGCCTGTTCGAAACCCGGAAACCGACGTATAACATACCAATAATCCCTACTACGATGACAGTCCCAGCCCCGAATCCAGGATCTGCCCCATTCCAAGTCGCAGGATCCCTCAATACTCCATCCCCTTTTGTTGAGACGCGCCATATGAAGTATGACGAAATGACCGACATCAAGGCAATCATCCCCATTACTGCACGCTTGGCATGTCGCGGAATGGTCTTGCCTGTAGCGTAGTAGTCAAAAATTGCTGACCCAAAATAGCGGTTGGTCAGAGTAAACCTGAACATCTTTTCATTAGATATTGAGAACATAAATGCTGCCGGGACTGCCCAAGAAACCGTAGGCCAGCCAGGAACCCAGATGCCAATGATTGCAAATCCAAGGAACAATGTTCCCAATCCGGTGTAGAGTCGGCTTTTGGCCGGGCTGCTTGCGAAGCAGTACTTTTCGACAACCTCGTCGATGGTCTCCAAACGTTCCATGTGAATGCCCCCGAATCTCAGCGGATGGTTAGGTGTATATGGGTTGGTGACCTTGAGCAGCGTTCTTTTTTCCGAACATCATGAACACAACCACGTTTTACGCCTTTTCACCCCCCCCCTATTCTTGAAAACCCAATGACGTGTAAGAGGTTGAATGGCGAACATGTTCGATGCAGGGCGCTGGCCGGGACACCCCCCGCGTGCCGGAACGACCGAACGCCCCCTTCGTCTTGGAATCCTCATATCAGGACGGGGATCCAATATGTTGTCCATCCTCCAAAGACAACAGATGTCCGATTGCCACCACAGTACAATGGTTGTTCTATCCGATTGTGAAGATGCTCCCGGTCTTATCAGCGCTAAGGAAAATGGCGTCCCCGCCCACCCGATACAAGTCCCTCTTGATGCGGGGCAAGTTGCCGAACAGATAGCAGATGATTTGGCATCTGAGCAAAATGGGATTTCACCCTTAAGCCCAGCAACAATTTCACGCCGAATCGAGCATGAAATTGCAGTTGATGTATGTCTCAGTACACATGATGTTGAGTTAGTTGTTCTCGCCGGTTATATGCGTATTTTCACGCCGTGGTTCATCCGCCGCTATCTTGGACGTCTCATCAACATTCATCCAAGTCTCTTACCTGATTTCCCAGGTCCCCATGCTGCAAGAGACGCATTGGAAGAAAATGCATCTCGGTCAGGTTGCACCGTTCATCATGTTGATGAAGGGGTTGATACAGGCCCCATTATTGCTCAAGCCTCAATACTTGTTGAGGCCGGAGATACTGAAACAACCCTTCTTTCACGAATCCAGACTCAGGAGCATATTCTGTACCCAGCCGTATTGGATGCCATTGCCACACATACGCCCATCATGTCAGATGGACTCATGGATCTTCGTTTACCTTGATGTTCATCTTTTCAGCAATGTTCAGTTCATCTTTCGTATTCAATGAAGAGATTCTTGGATGGGGGGGATTGATGGTTCGTTCAACACACCCAGCTTTTCTAAATCGTCTATACAAAGGTCCATCAAATCCATTCATGGCATTCACCAGCGAGTTTTTTTGACCAGATGCCCAAAGTGGTTCTGGATTCCATTCACCCTTATTTTTCCATATCGGCATCTGCATCTCTCCTCCTTCCATTCCCGCAACTTCGTCCAGCATCCCCTCAATAAGATGAGGCGCATCACAAGGAGAGAGTTGTATCCATGTATTCTCTGGAACAACTTCCAAGCCAGATAGGATCCCTCTAATCGGCCCTCTAACCCCGCGTTCTTCTCCCACCGATACTGTTTGGATTCCTAATCCTTTGAGAACAATCCTTCTTTTTTCATCAATCCCAGCAACCACCACCTTCCATTTCCGCTCAAGGAGGGCATGCACGTGGTGAAGTAGCATCGGCTTGCCATTATATTCGTGCAATGCTTTGTCAAACCCCATCCTGGAACTCTGCCCCCCGCAAATTACAATGGCGTGGCGCTCCATCCCTCAGTCGCCCCGCGCCAAGGCGTCGACCACTGCATTGAGTTCCACGAGTAACCCTCTGACATGGTCGAGCAATGCCCTCCTGTCCTTTACTGTCGATGCATGGGTTAACCATTCGAGTAATTGACGTGCATCGGCCACATCTCTTTCAAACGTCCACTCAAGTACGCCCTGGGTAGCGGGGTGTTCATCACGGACAAACCTCGTCGGTTGCTCACTTTCATCCTGCATGGGCTAAGCAAACGATGCCAGCACATCAATTGATGTCTGACTCAGTTATCATTCGCCTCAGTATTGTTTTCTTGTCCTTTTTTCAGCACACCGAATAAATCGCTTGTGATTCGTCCAACATCACTGAGAAGATTTGACAGAAAATCTGTCCGCTGAGTTGAAAGTGGGTTCGACAATTGAAGTTTGACTTTTTCCAGCATGGCCCTACCAACCGCCTCTGTGATACTTAGAGCACCTGCAATATATTTCACAACATTCATCTCATCTTCACTGATCTTGTCATCAGTCAACACTGCCATCAATATCTCTGAGTATAGATTGAGTTGTTCTTTTGGAGACAACATCTCCCCTTCTTCAATCTCTTCACCAGACATTACAGCATCGTAAATTGCGAGTGGCGTCTGTTCATCCAATCCGATTAATGCCGCCAGCTTGAGAATCAAGCGCTTTTCATCAACAGATAAGTACCCATCAGAAAGCATGACCCTGAGTGCACCCGCGAAGATACTCTTCCTTCCAACTACACTCACACCCGACCTATGGCCCCCTCACATATAGACGCACCCATTTCACAAGTTGGAGCGTATAGGGGAGTGTTCATAATTGAGGGTCTGTTCGCCGTAGCATCACACTCACACCCATGTGCTCCGGCACACGGGTTCAACCGTGAAGGCGGGAATAAATATGGCTGATGCATCATCGATGAAATATCTCATAAAAACGAAAATAAATGTCGACGGAACGATACAACGCAAGGACGTGGTGGGGGCCATATTTGGTCAGACCGAAGGACTTCTTGGCGATGAACTCAATCTTCGGGTTCTCCAGAGATCCGGTCGCCTGGGCCACGTGGATGTTGAATTGGAGAGCAGCCGTGGTAAGGTCAGTGGAAGCATCACGATTCCCAGCAGCCTAGATAATGTGGAGACGGCTATCATCGGATCAGCCCTTGAGACGATTGAACGCATAGGCCCATGTCGTTCGACCATTAAGGTTGAGGAAATTCTAGATGTCCGTGCCTCCAAACGTCAAACAGTCATTGAGCGAGCCAAAGACCTCTTGCGTAAGATCGTTCAATCCAACGTCGATGCAAGTCGTTCAGTTATTGAAGAGGTTCGAGCGGTTCTGACAGTTGATGAAGCGAAAAATCATCACGGAATGACAGCAGGACCAAACATCGAATCGTCAGATGCTCTCATCATTGTTGAGGGCCGGAATGATGTCATCAATCTCCTTTCTGGAGGCATCAAGAATGCGATTGCAGTCGAAGGCGCCGGCGTCAAAGATGAGCTCATCACCCTCGCCGAAAAGAAATCCAGCGTGACAGTATTTGTTGATGGTGACCGGGGCGGCGAACTTGTGCTCAGAGAACTCCATGGGGCACTGAAGATTAATGATGTCGCCATTGCTCCTATCGGCCAAGAGGTCGAACATCTTGAATTCAAAACTATCACCAAGTGTCTATCGCAGAAGGAACCGGTTGCAAAAGTAATTTCCCGCCTAGATGCTAAGGATGCGAAGGAAGAATCTCAACGTGGTCGTCGCGGCAGAAAATCCAAGAATAAATCAGAACCTGAACCTGAAGGTGAACCACTTCCAGAAACTCTCTCACCCTTTGCCACTCATCTAAAAAATCTGAAAGAAAGATCTGCCATGCTGATGCTCGCAGACGATGGGACATCAGAAGCAGTCGGTGCCTCGAAACTTGGCGCAGCATGTGCCGAATCCGAAGGTGCAGTAGCGATTTTGTTCAAGGGTAAGATCACAAGCAGAATTCTTGAAATTGCAGCAGACAATAACATTCCAACAATTCTTGGAACAAGTTTGGCAGCAGGCTTAGAGATACCCGAACACATCTCTGCTTACGTTGCATGAGGCCCACCCATGGCTTCGATTTTCACGAAGATCATCAACGGTGAGATTCCAGGTCATTTCATTCTTCAGAAAACGAAAACCGTGGCATTTCTTGACGTGTTTCCAAGAGCCCTTGGCCATACCCTTGTCGTTCCAAAACATGAGGTTCAATATCTTCGAGAACTTGGGCAAGAAGATGTCTCATCTTTGTTCAAAGCAGTTCATCAGGTAGCTTGCCGCCTCCATGAGATTCTTGGATGCGAGGATTGTTCGATTATCATCAATGATGGACCCGGTGCAGGTCAAGAGGTTCCCCATGTCCATGTCCATGTAATTCCCCGTTGGCCCGATGACAAAGGAACCCCCTTGACAAATATCCTTCCAGCAGAATCACCTTCAGATCCAGATCATGAGTCGCTGGCGAATCTCGCAACACGTCTTGCATTGTAATGAGCTAAGACTCACATCACATTGATGCACTACACTGAATCTCAGATGTCCGTGGGCGACGACGTCAAACGTTCTGGGGCCGAAGTGGACCACCACAATGATCCCCTCCCAGAACATTCCGCAGTCAGTGCCAAACTCGATTACGAATCGTTGTTCAATTCCTCAAAGGATTGGCGCCTTGGCGGTTCACGAACATGGGTCAACATCTTCTTCTTCCTTGTCCGTCGAACACTTGCATTCCAATTCAAGAACCACCAAATCACTGGAAAGAATAACCTCGATCGCAAGCGAGGAGATCTTTGTGTTGCTTGGCATACCAACGGCATGATTGATCCAGCGCTTGTTCTTCTCCACCGAGGCGGTAGGTTTGTTGTAGCTGGCCGGCATGATTTGGTCACTCGTCGTTCACTTCGTTTCTGGGCGAAGAGATTCTCAGTTCAGCCCGTACTTCGCCAAGCCGAACTTCTACGTGGTGGTTGCACCGAAGATGAAGCAAAGACTCTCAACAGCCGTTCCCTTCGCCGTCTTTCAGAAGGCTTGTCCAAAGGCCTGTCATGTGCCTTATTCCCTGAAGGAACGAGTCACAGTTCAAGCCATCTCCTCCGTCTCCGCACAGGCCCTTCCCGTGTTGCTCTGGTCGCAAAGACTCTCAGCGAGATTGATGGCACCCCCCTCCCCAGAGTCCTCCCGATCGGCTTGCATTATCGTGTTCGACACCTTCACCGCACAGACCTTTGGGTTGAGATAGGAAAGCCATTTGAGATCGAAGAGGAGGGGCATAGCGCAGCAGAAAAGACCGAGATATCCAAAGGTTCGTGGGTTGAACCAGCAGCAGATGCCGTTCATTCCTTACAGGATAAGATTCGAGATAATCTTGCTCCCCTTACACCACAAGCACCCGATTGGTCGACTTACAGGGCATGGCAGACGATAGGCCATCTTCTCGCCGATCATGAAGGTAAGAGACCCAAATCCTGGCGTGACGAAGTAATCGCTGGTCGCCGAATTGGAAATCAATTGAGAAATTCCGATGGACAAGATCCTTCAGCAGCGGAAGCCGGCGCGGAATTAATGTCAAATGCGCGTTCAATATCCCGAACCCTTCGCCGTCAAGGTCTTGATGCCCGCGACTTACGCGTCACGAAGAAACAGATTCGATTCAAACGAAGCGCCCTCCACAAGGCCGCGGTATGGACTCCCGTCCGCCTTCTTTTTGGCCTCCTCTTTCTTCCAATAACCCTCCTTTCCTCCGGTATTCAGATCACCTTCGGATTCATCCAGGGCAACAAGACCGACGAAGGCCAAGATGCAAGATCGTCAGTCCAATTTTTGTTTGCCATGTTTGGATCATTGGCGATTTGGCCTATTCTTTTAATTCTGATTTTTTCAGTGTGGTGGTCGCTTGTCGCTTTCTCATGGGTCCCACCACCCCCTATGCTTGGATCAACTTGGTCAGACGTTATTCTCAGCCTATTGTTACATGCCTCATTCTTATTCTTCCTTTTCTGGTTCTCAGGTCGTGCCACATTTATTGGAATCGATGCATGGATCGAACTTCGCCGCTCTGTATGGCGGCGACGGATGAGACGAAGTCATGGGGAAGAAATTCTGAAGCGTGGATTGCAAATCATCGAATTGAGTGAGAAACTCGGCCTTACAACTCTGGAGAGTCCCAACCGTCAAGAGGTCATTGAGGTGCAGTAATGGGTGTTGATGATGTAGGGCCCACCATTATGGGGTGGTTCAAGGAAGAAGGCATGGCTCCTGAGAAAGTAGATGACCCCAATGCACGATTTCACGTCCGGTTACGATATCCTAATCAGAAACGAGGCCATATCTTTGGCATTATTCTCCCCAAGAACCGAGATCTCGTTGTTGTGAGTAGTTTCACGCGGGTTGATGCGGGTCAGCAGGAAGAAATGCTGAAGCACGCCGAGGGCGATATTGAGTCATGGGAGGAGTGGCTCCATGAGACGAGACTTCAATTGATTCGAAGTGAGGTGGATTGGCAAATCCATGTTGGTCGTCCAACTGAAGAAAGGCAAAGTGGAGCACTCCAAGCGTTTAATCTGAGTAATCCAATCTGGTTTGATGGGCTGAAAAAACACACTTTAATGATGACCCTCCGAAAGATATGGTTGACAAAATTAGCGTTAATTCATGAGATCAAATTCGCCTACGGCAGAGGCCGAGGGGAGCCGGGGCCAGTTGATGATCTGGCTGGAAGAAAGCGTTCTTCCACTGCGGACAGTGGCAGTGTAATCGAATTCAATGAACAGGTTGGTTTCGGCGACGAATTCGACCCCTCAGAATGGGCCTGAACCCTTACGAGTTCCACCCTTTGCCATCCACCAGGGAAGATTTGTAGATGGCCGTCCCGCTAACACAGCATCACTTTTCAAAGAAAGGTCCACCATGATACGAGATTGAATTGCGTCTAATACCGATTCAATCTCTGAAGTATTCACTGAGAGCATATTCGATAACACATTTGGATCAAGAGAGACTCCAGGCTCATCAAGAACGTGATGCATCAGGGTTCTTTCTTTGTATTCTGTAAGTTCATCGACAGTTGGGTGTGCCTTTGTTCGAATGTGCTGGCGTGCTGAAAGCAAAGCATCTCTCTGTTTCCCAAGAGCTTCAATCTCTTCATCAATACGTGCTAAACCCTCAATTACTTCTTGGACCAGCGGATTTTTTTTCTCTAATCTATCAGCGATTTTTCTTACATTATCTGGAAGGTGTTGTTCAAGCTCTTTGTGGCGTTTATGGGGTAATTTCCTATGCTCAATCAAAAAAATATCCGGTCCTACGACAACCTGTAATTGGAAGGACTGAGTAACAGAATACACTTTTCTTGGTGGGCCACCTTTTTCTGAGGGAATTCGGTCACTTATGACAAAATCAGCTTCCTCTAGAACTTTCAGATGTTTGACAATGGCCTGTTGTGATACTCCAAGTAATTGTGCGAGTTGGAGAGGGTAGTGCGGTTCTCTCACAAGATGACTAAGGATCCCTCGCCTTACCTGATTATCGAGCACGCCGAGGGCCCTACTCTCATCATTTTCACTCATGACTCAGTGACCAACAGTATGTGACTGTCAAAAACCCTGTCACGTCATCCGTCGTCCCACACTTTCCATGCGCCTTTGTTCTCATCATCAGATTCGCTTCCACTTTTGTCTTCATCACTCGCCGGTATATTGGTAGTAATATGAGTGGTAACATTCTGCACGATATTTGGCGTAGCAGTTGCTACAATCTGCACATCTGGGACAGTTTCCTCCTCGTTAGGCACAGTATTTTCTCCAATGAATGGGTCTGGAATATTTGTTGTCCGAATCGCTGAATGTGCATCGGGGTCTGAAGCGATTGGATCCGATTTAGCATGGCCGTGATAGGCAGCATAGACATCATTGGTCGTGGGCAATGCAACCCCCATCTGGACCTGTTGATGTGGTTGTTCTTGCATTACGACGGGAATCAGCCGCCCATCATCAGTTTGCATCATCATCTGTGTTGTACCGCTCCCTACTCCGCGTGATTGCCCTCCCGTGACAAGGAGCACGATGATTCCGATAGGTATGAGGCACAAGCTAAGGCAGCATGTACTGAACATCGTGCTATCACGCGTATTCCCTTGTTCTTCGATGATTGGTGCTAGATCCACGAACCAAATCTGATCTGCACTAGTATTGGAGATGAGTGTGTAATCTCCTTCTTCAGCAACATACCAAGATGAGGTCAGCCGGTACTGCACGAATGTCGACTTGTTGAAGAGGGAGGGAACTGTTTCTTGTACCGTAGCGAGATTTTTTCCGCTTGGTGAAATGATGCTGACATCGGGGTCCTGACTACTCTCTTCAACGAAAGAAGAGATAGTCATCCCCCCAGAGAGATGGATGACCGTGCTATTTTCTCCTTCAAGCACAGCTAAGTTTCTATTCGGCGGAGATGTTCCTCCCAATGTATCTGTGTCTGTTCTTGTGAAAAGAAGAATCATCGCAAGAAGGAGCGCAGCAGATCCACCAATGATCAACCACCAACCAACGCGCGATCTCGGAGACCGTTGCGCTGGTTGCATGAACTAACCACTCACTCCTCCATCTTGAACCGTCGCATGTTTACATGGGGGGAAACCCCCGTCAGGTGAGGCCGAATTCCGCTAGTTTGGCAGGAAGATATGTGTCAGTCACAAAATCAAGACCATATTTTGCGAGGGATTGTTGCTCAGCCTTCTTTCCTATAGAGAGCATCAAGTCTATTTGTTTACTCCATTCAACGTCCTCGAATCTAGGGTCGCTCAATTCAGCCTTGAGTTGTTTGATATCTTCAGGGCTCAGATCATCTGTGGGCAATTCATACTCAAGGATGTCATCGGTTGTGATTCCAAGATACTGAGCCCCTGGCGTAGCAAGATAATGGCTGATGTGGGCCGTTTTTATGGCCCCATACGCAATGGATGCAAAGATGCGGAATGAGTATGGGTCGCAATCAGCGAAGACAAGAACTGGAACGCCCCACGCTTCCTCCATTCGCTTGATGATACGTCTGGTTGATCGCGCGGGTTGTCCCTTTGTATGGATCAATAATGCATCATGTTCCTCATCAAAACCATTCTCGACTAATCTGTCGAACATCCCTCCAGTTTCGATAGCCAGGATGAATTGGATATTGTGTCCAACTAACCGCAATTTGTGTTCATCAACATTGAATGGTATCCCATATCCAGAATCTCCGACGTCATTACGACAATTGATCTGCATCCAATCCCCTCTTCGGTTCAACTCTTCAATCTGTACATCCCCAATCATTCTGCTACCATCTTCTTCTGGCCTGAGTCTGAAATCTTCTCGTAATTTTTTACTTACGATTTCAAGATCTTCTGCCAAATTATCCGAATCAGATTGGTTACCAAATTTTCCATGCCCCCATCCTTCTGAGATGTAGTACATTTCTCTCAAAGTTGATGTCTTCCCTTGCCGAATCATATCATCAATGAATTCAATCACATGCAATGCTTTGAGAAGACGCTTAGCAGATCCGAGTTCCGCTCCCTTCCGAATAGTCTTCTTATCCTTGTATGTGTAGACGCTTGTTTTTTCATCGAACCC
>Ga0066851_10000116_pt1 | contig 36959 bp, 40 predicted proteins | sample ETNtaG_7_FD_65493 | JGI IMG/M metagenome (GOLD analysis project Ga0066851, IMG submission 65493) | Marine microbial and viral communities from oxygen minimum zone, Eastern Pacific Ocean - ETNP201406SV65 | ecosystem: Environmental > Aquatic > Marine > Oceanic | place: Pacific Ocean: Eastern... | reverse complement strand
AATTTTTTCAATCAATAAATTATTTATTTTTTGAGGAATTTTAAAATAGATTAAAGTCCCACAGAAAATAAAAAAAGAAATTGCTACCCAAAAGGTTGCGTCTATAGTCATAAACGTTGTGCCTCTTTTTTGGTAACATCTTCTACAATTGCAGAAACATTACTTTTGTTAACTTCTGTTCCAAGAATCTGTTTTATTATTTCTGAAGAAATTTCTACTGCAATTTTATTGATATTGGAAACTGATGTTTTCTTTAAACTCTCGATTTCTTTTTCGACAGTAATTAACTCATTTTCAATTTCCTCATTAAATTTTTGTTTTTTGCTATTAATGTCTTGTTCCAATTTTTTTTTATTATTCTCAACTATCTTTTTTGCCTCTTTTTTTGTGACTTCAATTATTTTGTTATATTCATCGAGTTTTTTTTGAGCATTTTCCTTAAATTTTTCAGTTTCATTTAAGTCATTTATTACCCTCAACTTTCTATTTTCAATATTATTGGTAATTTTAGGTAAAAATATTTTCCAAATAATTAAGTACAGACTAGAAAAAATTAATATTAACCAAAATATTTGAGCTGTCCAAAACTCAGTATTAAGTTGGGGCATGCCACTCTCAGCACTCGAAGCCAAGTTTATATCAAAAAAAAGAACCAATGCTAAGCACAAGGCAAAACAAAAATTTTTCATGATAAAAATTTTATTTAATTAAAACGCAAATAAAATTATTAATGCAACCACAAGTCCAAATAAACCAGTAGCTTCGGCCAAAGCAAAACCCAAAAGCAAATTTGGAAACTGTTTTTGTGCTGCAGATGGGTTTCTCATCGCACCAGACAAATAGTTTCCAAAAATAATCCCGATACCAACACCAGCACCAGCCAAGGCTATAGCCGCAAGACCTGCTCCTATCATTTTAGCTGCTTCTAACTCCATATTTTCCTCCTTTATTAATGGTGTAAATTTAATGCATCATTTAAATAAATGCATGTTAAAATTGCAAAAACATAAGCTTGAAGAAAGGCGACCAGTATTTCAAGACCTGTTAATGCAACGGAAAAACCAAGCGGTAGCCATCCACCAAGCAATCCCAAACTTATCACAAACCCACCAAATACTTTTAACATAGTATGACCAGCCATCATGTTTGCAAACAGTCTAACTGACAGGCTAACGGGTCTGCTTAAATAAGATATAATTTCAATAACTACAATTAAGGGCAAAAGTATTATTGGAACTCCTTTGGGTACAAAAAGCTCAAGATATTTAATACCGTGCCTTAAGAATCCAATTACCGTAACTCCAATAAAAACTATTGCCGCAAGCATAAATGTAACAATGATATGGCTAGTTACCGTAAATGCATAAGGTAGCATTCCAATCATATTGCAAAATAGCACGAACATAAACAAAGTGAAAATAAACGGGAAAAATACTTTTGCATTATTTCCCGCCGTATCATTTATCATTTTAGCAACAAAAGTATAAGTCATTTCTGTTACCAACTGTATTTTGGAAGGTACCAAAGATTTTTTTTTAGCTCCAAGAAATAATAAAAACGAGATTATTACAGCGCTTACTAACATAAAGAGGCTGGCATTTGTAAACGAAAGGTTAAGCGCACCCAAACTTATGTCGGGGCCTATGCTGTAAACCTCGAATTGGTGCATTGGATTTGTTGCCATTTTTTCTCCTGCTATTTTTTCAAATTTCTATGCATGTTTTTTGCGGATCTTATTACATTTAATATTCCAGCAGCAACACCCATAAAAAAAAAACAAATTATTAACCAAGGCTTAGTACCAAACCAATTGTCTAAAATATACCCCAATGTTGCTCCAACTACTACAGACGCTACCAATTCGGTGCTTATTTTAAATGCTTTACCCAGGGATGTGACATTTGTGCTATCACTTTTTTTTAGATTTTTTTTAATTTTTTTTTTTGCAATCTCTAAGCGAGCTGATATTTTCTTAAAATCTTCCATTATTTTTTATGATCATCAGGCAACCAATTCCTCAGCCCTTTCTAGATCAACAGAAACAAGTTGACTAATTCCTTTTTCCGGCATTGTTACACCGTACAATCTTTCCATTCTAGACATGGTAAGAGCATGATGTGTGATTATTATGAATTTGGTCTCTGTAATCTTTGTCAGTTCATCTAGCAAAGAGCAAAATCTTGTTACATTGGCATCATCTAATGGTGCGTCCACTTCGTCCAAAATGCAAATTGGGGCGGGGCTGGTTAAGAAAACAGCAAATATTAGAGACAAAGCTGTTAAAGCTTGTTCTCCTCCCGATAAAAGAGTAATCGACTGTAGTCTTTTGCCTGGTGGACTTACTAGCATTTCTAAACCAGCTTCCAGAGGATCCTCAGCATCAACAAATTCTAGTTTTGCATTACCTCCATTAAAAAGTTTTGTGTACACTTCATTGAATTTTCTATTAACCTTATCGAAAGCTTCCAAAAGTTTTTCCCTGCCTTTTTGATTAAGTTCATTTATACTAGATCGAAGTTTAGTTATTGCCAAAATCAGATCCTCTTTATCCTTTTCCATTTTATTAATTGATGTTTTGTATTGTTCAGTTTCTTCATCTGCCCTTAAATTTACTGATCCTAAACGCTCTCTTTCGTTCTTTTTGGCATCCAATTTATCTTCTTGCTCTATAGCATTTGGAAGAGGTTTAAGATCTTTTAAATCTGAATTGATTAACAGGTCTTTCACATTAACATTCAATTCGCTTTCTATTCTTCCGATTAAATCTTTTTTTCTATTTTCGAGTCCTTCTAAAGTTGCACCAGATCTTGCTTTACTTTCTCTAGCTAACATCATTTTTTCTTCAACTATTTTTAGTTGTTTATTTATTTCTTGGTATTTTGTTTCCGCTTGCGTCAGTTGTTTTGATAGATTTTGCTTTTCATTTTCCGTTGTAGAGGTATTTTGTATTAATTGACCTTTTTTTATTGCCGTCGTTTCAGGCAGTTTAGTAATATTTTCTAATTCTAATTTTATTTTTTTGTCTCTATCAATTAGTTCTTCTATCATTTTTTCTGAATTAGATTTCAAATTTTTCCAATTTTGAATTTCAATATCAATATTTTTTATTCTTTCTTGCCTTCTGATAGTTTCCGTTTGAATAGATTGATGCTTGCTAAAAGTCGAGGCATACTTTTCTTGCGCTAATTTAATTTTATTTGTTAGTTTCGTAATATTGTTTAAAGAATCTTGTTCTGTCCTAGTTTCAATTCTTTCTTTTTCATCATTAACAGAGTGAATAATATTGTTGATTGCGTCTAAGGTTTTATTATTTTCATTATTCTCCAGGTATACTTTTGCACTTTCTAGATTTTCGTTAATATTTATTAAAAAATTCTTAAATTTTTTGCTTTGGTTATCTTGTGATAAATTTTTTGATATTTTTTCAAGTTTATCTTGTTCATTTTTTAATTCCTCAGTGGCAATTTGTAGATCTGACTGTGTTTGTTTTTCCATATCGTAATATTTTTTTTCCGTATCAATCAGGCTATTTTTTTCTTCATTTAATCTTTTTTCATTTGACTGAGCATCAGAGACTATATTTTTCTCTCTCTCAATATCAATTCGTATCGTATTTTCAGACTTTAAAAGTCTGTCTTTTTCTGATCTTGCTCTTTTTTCCTCCTCTTCCAAATTTTGAAATTCTAAATTTAACCTTTGTAATTTTGATAATATTTCTATGTTCTTGTCACGCAATGGTTTTAGTTTAATATTTTCTTCTTCAAGTAAATTATTATTATGATTTATTTCGATTGTAAGTCCGCTTATTTCATCTTCTGATTCACTCGCAATTTCCTTGCTCATATTTATTTCTTTTTCAATTTCTGTCAATTTGAGGTAAAAAAGCCCTGCCTCAATTTTTTTTATTTCTTCAGAAATCAATTTATATTTCGAAGCTTCTTGAGCTTGTTTTTTTAAATTTTCTAACTGTTTTTCTTGCTGTTTTTGTAAATCACTAGCTCTTTTTAAATTATTTTCTGCCGAATTTAGTCTCAATTCGGATTCATGTCGTCTAGCATGTATGCCCGAAATACCAGCGGCTTCTTCCAAAATTGCTCTTCGATCTGTTAGTTTTGCTGTTACTAACGCGCCGATTCTTCCTTGACTTATCATTGAAGGGGAGTGAGCTCCAGTAGATAAATCAGCAAAAAAAGTTTGCACATCTCTTGCGCGCATTTCCTTACCATTAATGAAATATCTTGAACCTTTTTCTTTTTGTATTCTTCTTTTAATATTTATTATATCTAATTCTTTGAATTGAATTGAACCACTCTTGTCCGAATTATCTAATGTTAAAGAGACTTCAGCAATATTTTTTGAAGTTCTATTAGCTGTGCCAGAAAATATTACGTCTTCCATTCCAGTTCCTCGCATGCTTTTTGCGGAAGTTTCTCCCATACACCATCTTATAGCTTCCACAATATTTGATTTGCCGCATCCATTGGGACCAACTATTCCTGTTAAACCTTTTTCAATAGCAAAAGAAGTTTTATCAACAAAAGATTTAAAACCAATTAATTCAAGTTTTTTAAATTCCATATACTAAATAAGCTTTTCTATTTTTTTCTTTATACCCTCAAAACTAGCAGAACCTTTAAATTTTTTCTCGTTAATTATGATTGTTGGTGTTGAATTTACCGAATATTTTTGGTGCGCAGCTATTCGACCATTTAGTATTTTGTCGCTAACAACTTCGTTGTTTATACATTTATCAAACTGCGCAGAAGTTATCCCCAAATTTTTTACAATTTTTTTTAGATTTTCATTGATTTCATTTGTATTCGAACCTGTTGTCCATTTTTCTTGTTTTTTATAGATAATATCTAAAAATTTTATTTGTTCATTTTTATCTAAACAGTGTAATAATTTTGATGCATCAAATGCTGACTGATCCAGAGGAAAGTCAATAAAAATTAATTGTACTTTTCCCGATTCTACATAATTTTTTTTTATTTTTGGAATAACGTTTATATGAAAATATGCACAATGCGGGCAAGTTAAAGATGAAAAAATCTTAATTTTAACTGGTGCATTGTTAGGTCCAAGAACTACTAAATCGTCCAATTTTTTTTGATCATCAGCATAAGATTTTAATGAAATAATTAAGCAAACAAAAAGAATATTAAGTAACAAAAATAAATTGGATTTTAAGCTGTATCTAATCATTTTTTATTATATTAAAAAGCTGCGAAAGAGAATTTCTAATGTTTTCACTTTTTATTTCGTTTATTTTTTTTCCAAAATTTTTTTTAAATTTGCCCATAATATTTTTATTTTTTGCTATTTTGCTTTCAGAATTGATAGCTTGCAATCTTATTTTGTCTATTAATCGGTAGCCAAAATAACTATTTATTTTATTAATAATTTCTTTTTTCGAATACTCCACGGTTATTTCATCACCTCTTTTAACAGCTAGAAACAAAGTTCCATTTATATTCTTATTTGTTATTTTTATCGACTTTGGGTATGAGCAACTGGAAATGTTCTTTCCTACCAACATATTCCATTTGCTAACTATTTCAGAATAATTGTAGCCACTTTTTTTAAGAATACCCTTAATCCCACGTGGCAAAGTTTGTCCGAAGGGTCTTAAACCTTGAACGTAGGTTTTGCATTCTTTATTATTTTGTTTGCGATGCATATAAATAGTGGGAATTTATCAAAAAAAATTCTTTCATGGTATGATAATAACAAACGGATACTACCTTGGCGATTAAGTCAAAAGTCTAAAAAGAACCACTATTATAGAATTTTAAGTGAATTTATGCTTCAACAAACACAAGTCAAAACAGTAATTCCATATTTTATTAATTTTGTAAAAAAAATTTCAAGTTTGAAAGCTCTTTCTAATAGTCGTGAAAAAACAATATTAAAACTTTGGGAGGGATTAGGTTATTATGCAAGAGTAAAAAATTTACACAAAACCTCTAAAATATTAATTAAAAAATATAACGGTCAAATTCCCAAAAGCTTTGTAAAATTAAAAGAATTACCAGGGATAGGAGATTATACAGCGAATATACTTTTGGCTCTAATTTACAATCAGCCACGTGTTGCACTTGATGGTAATGTCAAAAGAGTCTTATCTAGGTTAGATAATATAAATACGGAGGATGCAGCAAATGCATTTAAAACCAAAAGGAACGGGGATTTAGCAGAAGCCCTCATAGAATTTGGTGCTTTAATATGCAAACCAAAAGATCCAAGATGTTACAAATGTAAAATTAAAAAAATGTGTGCATATTTTACATCAAAATCAAGAGTTAGATTCAAAAGAAAAACAAAAATTCAATTAAAAAATTATGATATTTTTTGTTACCTGAAAAAAAACAACAAACAAATAGCATTAACTAAAAATAATGATTTAGGTTTTTTAAAAAAATTCAATTTACCAAAAATTGAAAAGTCTTCTAAAAGAAATAAAAGTTGGAAATTTTTATGCAATTATAAAAATTCTATATCTAACAAAAAGTTAAACATCAATTTATATTATAAATTTTCTTCAAAAATACCTTCAGAGTATAACTGGTATTCTTTGAATCAAAATAAAGAAATTATTCCATCATTTACAAAAAAAATTTTTAAACAAATTTTATATTTGTATTAATGAAAAAAAGGTAGCTATTATCGGCTCGGTTATAGCAGAACTTACTTTGGGTTTCATATTTCTAATCCATTTTTTGTCTGAAAAAAGATTCTCTAGCGTGTCATCGGCAAGCTTTTTATTTTTGGATCTAAATCCATAAAATTTTCTTATATATTTTTTGATAAAAACTTTTGTCTAAGATTATCTATTGGAACTATTGAACCGCCAACATTACAATACCAGTAGGTCCAACCGTTATAACTTTCAGTTCCCATTATTTTAGCTGCAACTTTATGTATAGAACCTGCAGACTCTTTATGTTTAATACTGCCATCTACCATGATTTTTGCATTAATTTTTTTCTTTTGATCGAAAATATTAGTTCCTGGCTTTATTATTCCTAATTCAACCAAAGATCCAAAAGGTACTCTTGGTTTAGATTTATTATTTTCTAGAGTATCTAAGTAGCTTTCCTCAATAACTTTAGCTTTATTAATTCTTTCATCAGCTGCTTTAAAATATTTTTTTTCTTTTTCTATTCCGAAATATTTTCTACCTAATTTTTTTGCTACGACCGCAGTAGTTCCAGTACCTAAAAATGGATCTAAAATAGCATCATCTTTATTTGTTGTTGCTAAAATAATCCTATGTAAAAGCGCCTCTGGTTTTTGAGTAGAATGGACTTTTTTTCCATTTTTTTTTAGTCTTTCTTTTCCATTGCATATAGGAAATGTCCAATCAGAACGTATTTGCAAATCATCGTTTAAGCACTTTAGGGATTGATAGTTAAAAGTATATTTTGATTTTTTGCTTTTAGATGCCCATATTAAAGTTTCATGAGCATTAGTAAATCTTGTTCCTTTAAAGTTTGGCATTGGATTATTTTTTCTCCAAATAACATCATTAAGTATCCAATAACCAGCATTTTGAATATGATAACCTATACGAAAAATATTGTGATAAGTTCCGATTAGCCAAATTGAACCATCATCTTTTAGAACTCTTTTACATTCATTCAACCATTCTATGCAAAACTTGTCGTAGTCGGCAAAACTTTTAAATTGATCCCACTTATCACTAACTCCATTTACTTTGCTATCATCTGGTCTTTTCAGTTTTTTTCCTATTTGTAAATTGTAAGGAGGATCAGCAAAAACCAAATCAAAAGTATTGTTTGGAATTGTTTTTAATATTTCTAATGAATTACCATTAATAATTTTATTTAAAAATTTAGACATATTCAGATTCAACTTTACGTTGAATTAGACTCTAAATTAATAAATCAGTCAAACGTTGGTTTGAAAAAAATGAATCTTATTGTGTTTCACGCGCCGCAGGACTCAAGATGTTGTGTACCGGTTTAAATTTTTTTCTATGATGCTTTGTAATTCCATATTTTTTCAGTCCGCACAAATGATCAGCTGTGCCGTATCCAAAATTTTTATGCCAGTTATAATTTGGATATTTTTTCGATAATTTAATCATAAATAAATCTCTCGATGCTTTTGCTACAATTGAAGCTGCGGCGATTGAAGTTATTTTTTCATCACCTTTAATAATAGTTTTGTATTTTATTTTAATTTCTTTGGGGGCAAACAATCCATCTATGTATGCTACCGAAGGCTTAAACTTTAATTTATTCAAAGCTCTTTTCATCGACAAAAGAGAAGCATTTAAAATATTCATTTTATTTATTTCATTAACACTTGCTGTTCCAATAGCATATATTGAATTTTTTTTTATATAATTGGCAATCAAAATTCTTTTTTTAAAAGGAATTTTTTTTGAATCTCTAATATCTTTTTTGTTAATATTTTTATTTAAAATTACAGCTGCAGCAAACACTGGTCCAGCCAAAGATCCTCTGCCCACCTCATCAACGCCAGCTATTTTATTTTTTTTGAACAATAATTTTATATTCTCAGACTCTTTAATTTATCTCTTACCATTTTTAGATCTATCCAAGCCATCTTCTTTTGATCTGGTTGTCGTAATAGAAATGCTGGATGAAATGAGGCTATTGTCCAAGGCCTAATAGAACCAACATCTTTTTGAATCCATTTACCCCTAGCTTTTGAAATAACTTCATTATTTCCAATTAAAGTGTTTAGTGCTGTGCTTCCCAACAATATTAAGATTTTGGGATTTATTATTTCAATGTGACTTTTAAGAAAAGGCAGGTACCTTGCAATTTCCATCTCTGTAGGACGTCTATTTGATGGTGGTCTATAATTTACAACGTTTGATATATAAACTTTTGTTCTATTTAATTGGATTGATTCTAACATTTTATCCAACAATTGTCCTGCACGACCCACAAAAGGTATTCCTTTGGCATCTTCTTGTGCTCCAGGCCCTTCACCTACAATCATTATTTTTGCATCAATATTACCATCTCCAAAGACCAAATTAGTAGCACTTTTCTTTAATTGACAATTTTTAATTAACTGAATATTTTTTTTAAGTTTTTCTAGTTTTTGAAATTTTGTTCCTTTATAAGAAGCAGCCACAATATTATTCATGTTTCTTTTTTGAGGTGTATTACTTAATAAAAGATTGCTATTAATTAAATTATAGTATTCGATAAGATCAATTAGTTTTTGATTTAAATTTTTTTTCATTTTATAAGGTACAATATGAAATATTTTATTAAAAAGATTTATTTAATCTTATTTTTTATAACAGCCTTATTATATAATACTGAAAGTTTTAGTAAAAATGTTAAATTTAAATATTCTCAGGGCGATATATCGAATTATTTTTCAGGCATTGTATCTGTAAATCAGAATTATACCACCACAGGTTTCAAATATTTAAATAAAGTTCGATTTTTGAAGAATAGTCATTACAATTTTAATGTACAATTTATTCGTACTCTTATACTGCTTGAAAAATTTGAAAAAGCATTCGCTTTTTCAAAAAATATATGGAAAGAAGACGAGCTATTTTTTGAAGCCGATTTATTATTAGGTTTAGATTATTTCATAAAAGAAAATTATCTGAAAGCAGAAAAACACTTTGAGAGATTGAATAGCATCAGTCAATCAAATCTGTTTTTTAAAGATTTTTTGGGAAATATTTTGATATCTTGGGTTAAAGCATCCGAAAATAATATTAATGATAGCTTTGAGTTTTTAGATAAAATTCCAGATCATTATGATAGTTTAAAGCAAATACAAAATGCTTTTTTACATTGCCATTTCGATACATCAAAGACCGAAGTGGCTTTTGAAAAGTTGATCGATAATCCAAAAACTCGTTTTTCAAGATATAATTTCTTCTTGGCGAACTATTTTATATCAAAAAATCAAAATATAGCTGGAAAAATACTAATTAGCAAAAGCAGAGATGCATATAATTCAAATTTACTTATCAAACAGGCTGAAAATTTTATTCTAAATGGAAAAAATAACAATATAACAAATTTTTTTGATTGCAAAAATCCAAGCGATGTAATTGCTGAGATTTTTTATGTGATAGCTAACTTATATTCCACTCAAGAAGATTATCAATTATCGAATTTTTATTTAAAAATTTCTCTTTTTCTCAATAATAAGTTTACACCCAACAAGACTCTTTTAGCAGAAAACTTTTATAATCAAAAAAAATACGAACTCTCAAAAAGAATATATAATTTACTTGAATCAATCGGTCCAGTTTATGGTTGGTATGGCGTAATTAATCGGGCAATAATTTTATCTGAGACTGAAAGCAAGGAGCAGGCAGCATTAAGTTTAGAAAAAGAATTTAACTTATTATCGAATCCTAATTTTGAGCATTATTATGAGTTAGCAAATTTTTATAAAGATAACGAATATTATAAAAAATCAATAAAATATTACTCTCTAGCCTTGGAAAGTATAAACCAGAACCATCCTTTACTTCCAAAAATTTTGGATAGAAGAGGTACAAGTTATGAGAGATTGGGAGAGTGGGATAAGGCAGAAAAAGATCTTTTGAAATCTCTAGAAATATTACCAGATCAACCACATGTATTAAATTATTTGGCTTATTCGTGGGTCGAAAAAGGAAATAACATCGAAAAAGCTTTGGAGATGCTTGAAAAAGCTACTAAGTTAAAAAAAAATGATGGATACATCATAGATTCACTTGGATGGGTCAATTACGTGAACAAAAATTATGTTGACGCAGAAAAATTCTTGCAAAGAGCCGTTGAATTAATGCCAATAGATCCAATTATTAATGATCATTATGCGGATGTTTTGTGGATGCTAAACAAAAATATACAAGCAAGATATTTTTGGAAGTACGTTTTGAGCTTAGATGAAGCTGAACAAGAATTAAAAGATAATATAAGTAAGAAATTAATTTATGGTATTATAAAAAAATTATAATTTAACCTTGTGAAAAAATTTAGAATAAAATCTTTTTGCAAAATTAATTTAACACTAAAAGTTTTTAAAAGATTTAAAACCAATTATCATAATATTGAATCTTTAATAACTTTTTGCAATTTATACGACGTAATCACGGTAAGAAAAATCAAGGGTTTAAGTGATAAAATAAAATTTTCTGGAAAATTTAAAAATAAGATCAATAAAAAATCAAATACGATAACCGAAGTTTTACACTTATTAAGAGAAAGGAATTTTTTCAAAGACCAAGCATTTAAGATAGATATACAAAAAAATATACCTCACGGCTCAGGTTTAGGTGGAGGCTCATCAAACGCAGCTAGTTTATTGAACTTTTTTAATTCAAAAATGGATTTAAAAATAAACAAAACCCTTCTAAACAAAATAGCACGTCAAATCGGTTTTGACGTACCTGTTAACTTAGAAAAGAAAAACACTTTGTTAACTAATAAGGAGGGTAAAATTTTAAGACTCAATAATAAATTTCGATTGAATATTTTAATTGTTTATCCCAATATAATTTGTTCAACAAGAAAAATATTTACAAGAAATAAAAAATTTACTTTTTCAAAATCTCAATCAAATTATTATACACAAAATAAAAAAAAATTAATTAATTTTCTAAAAAAAGAAAGAAATGATCTTGAAGAAATTGTCGTAAAGTTTTATCCTAAAGTTGGCAAGATTATCGATTTTATAAGATTACAAAACAATTGTTACTTCTCGAGAATCACCGGATCAGGATCGGCTTGCATAGGAATATTTTCCAATCAGAAATCTGCAGTTTCTGCTAAAAAGTTGATTAGATCAAAATTTCCAAACCATTGGTGTTTTGTATCAAAAACTATATAAATTTAATCATATGTGATATATCTCAGTGCTATATTTTTGGGGCGTAGCCAAGCGGTAAGGCAGTGGTTTTTGGTACCACCATCCTAGGTTCGAATCCTAGCGCCCCAGCCAAAAAATGTTTAAAAAATTAAAAAAAATTATATCAAAAACTGATAGGTCTCTTTTTAAAAAGTTTGGGTCGGATAAAAGTCTTAAATTATTAGAAAACATGAAGGAGGCTCGAACAATTTTTTCTTATCTTAATGAAATTGGAGAAGAGAGCAAAGTTAGATTTGTGGGTGGATGTGTGAGAAAGTCACTTTGTGGAGAGCACATCGATGATATTGATTTAGCAACTTCTCTTGAACCGAATGAGGTAAAAAAAAAACTTGACAAAAATGATGTTAAAGTTATGGACACTGGAATCTCTTATGGAACAGTAACGGCAATTGTAAATAAAAAAAAATTTGAAATTACAACTTTAAGGAAGGATGTTTCAACAGACGGAAGACATGCCAGAGTGGAATTTACTAGAAATTGGGAGCAGGATGCCTCTCGAAGAGATTTTACGATAAATGCAATATATGCAGATTTAGACGGTCGAATTCTTGACCCTCTAAATGGAGCATTGGATTTACAAAATGGCAGGATAAATTTTATTGGTTCTCCCGAGGAAAGAATACAAGAAGATTATTTACGTATCTTACGATACTTTAGATTTTTTGCACAGTATAGTGAAACAAATTGTGACCAGAATACTATTCAATCTATTAAGAAGAATATTGATGGAATAAATAAAATTTCTAAAGAAAGAATCTTCGATGAATTAAAAAAAATTTTGTCATTAAAAAATGTTTATAATTTATTTAAAAACAATCAATCGAAAGAAATCATTTTAAATATATTTCCTGAATTCAAATATCCAGAAAGATTAGATAAGATTAGTAATTTAGATCAAAATCTAAGAGAGAAATATGATAATTTTTTGATTTTAGCATTGCTCTTGGTAGATCAATCTAATAATCATGAATATTTTTGCCATAAATATAAAACGTCAAAGAGTATTGAAAATAGACTTAATAATATTTCGAAGAATTTAGAAAATCTTAAGAATAAGCAATTTTATTCAGAAGAAAATATTAAAAAATTAATATATTTATCAGATAAGTATTACGTTAGAGATCTGTTACTTTTTTCAACATGCATAAATAGCAAAATTAAAACTTTAAATGTTAAGAAATTATTAGATTACGCTGAAGTTTGTAAAATACCGAAATTTCCTATTTCTGGAGATTATTTAAAGAAACACGGATATGAATCCGGAGCAAAACTTGGCAAGGTTCTTAAGTCGTTAGAAGAGAAATGGATTGCAGACAATTTCAATCTTGATGAAAAAGTTTTAAAGAAAATAATTAAATAAAACTAATTAAATTTAAATATATTTAACTTCCAGTATTTCAAAATTTTTTTCACCGGCTGGTGTTGTAACTGTTATTGTTTCTTTTTTCTTTCTTCCTATCAAAGCCTTGCCAATTGGAGATCTAAAATAAATGTAATTTTTTGTGATGTCAGCTTCATCTTTACCGACTATTTTATAAGTTTTTTTGATATTAATTTCTAAATCAATCAAATGAACCGTTGAACCAAATATTACATTATCTTTTTTTTCTAGTTTTGTTACATCAATAACATTTGCTCTAGCTATTAAATCATTTATTTCATTTATTCTGCTCTCAACTTTTGATTGTTCTTCTTTTGCAGCGTGATATTCCGCATTTTCTTTTAAATCACCATGTCCTCTAGCCTCTGCAATTGCCTCAACTATTTTGGGTCGTTTAATATTTTTTAATTCTTCTAATTCTTTTTTTAATTTTTCAAGTCCTTGAAATGTTATTGGTTCTTTTTCCATAAAATTATTTCCATTTTGCTGTTGGTGGCATAGACATTAATATAGCTTCTGGATAACCCCCGTTGTTTAAACCAAATTTTGTGCCTCGATCATATAATAGATTAAACTCAACATATCTTCCTCGTTTCAATAATTGAATTTCTTTTTCTTTTTGTGTCCATTTCAAAAGCATTTTTTTTCTCATGATTTTTTTAACAAGATAAACAAAAGTAATACCTACATCTTTTATAAATGCAAAATCTTTTTCCCAATTATTCATTTTATAATCAAAAAAGATACCGCCTACACCACGAGCTTCCTTTCTATGAGGAAGATAAAAATATTCATCACACCATTTTTTATATTTTGAATAATATTTTTTATTGTGAAGATTGCACATTTTTTTTATCGTGCTATGAAAATATTTTTTTTCTTTATTATCGGTAAGACAAGGCGTCACATCCATGCCACCTCCAAACCAATTTTTTTGTGTACAGATAAATCTAGTGTTGAAATGCATAGCAGGAACCTTAGGACTATTAGGATGAAATACCACCGAAACACCTGAAGACCAAAAATTAGTACTACTCTTTGTCCCTGGAATTGTTTTTGCAAATTCCTTAGGGAATTTGCCTGTTACATTTGAAAAAGCAACACCTCCTTTTTCAATTACTTTACCTTTTATAGTTCTATATTCACCGTGTTTCCATTTGTTCCTTATAAATTTTATATTGGAACCATACTCTTTTTCTAATTGTTCAACACTATCACAAATTAAATTTTGTAATTCAATAAACCATTCTTTTGTTAATTTTTGTTTTTTTTCTATTTTCATATTTTTATAAATTAGAATTTTGTCTTAAAGCTTCTGATAAAGTTATGGCCACAGCCATACCAATGTTAAGCGATCTTGCATTTCTTTTTAAAGGTATCTTTAATTTTTGATAACAATTATTATGCACTATTTTCGGAACACCCTGGCTTTCTCTACCAAAAAGAATTGTGTCTTTTCGATTAAATTTAAAATTATTATAATTTTTTTTTGCCTTAGTGGTCATAAGTACAACTCTTGAATTTTTCTTTTTAATTAAAAATTTTTCATACGAACTGTAAATTATTATTTTACTTTTATCTAAATAATCCATAGCAACTCTTTTTAATTTTTTGTCATCAATATGAAAACCACAAGGTTCGATTATTTCAAGAGTTGTATCAAAACATGAGCATAGGCGAATTATAGCAGCAGTATTTTGGGGTATATCAGGTTGATATAAAGCAATATTAAACATTGTTTATTCGTGTGTTAATTTATGTGTCATTCTGACCCTAGCAAATTTATATTAATTGTAATTAATTCATAATATATATTAAATAGAAAATTCGAATCTATGAGCAATGAAATTAAGTCAAAAAGAAGAGATTTTCTCTTTACGGCTACCTATACAATAGGTGCCGTGGGAGTGGGCGCAGCTATTTGGCCTTTAGTAGATCAAATGAATCCTGATTCTTCTGTAAAAGCTTTATCAACTACAGAAGTTGATGTTAGCAGTGTCGAACCGGGAAAAACTATAACAGTATTATGGAGAGGGAAACCAATATTTATTAGAAGAAGAACTAAAAGTGAAATTGATGAAGCGGCAGCAGTCAATTTGAAAGATTTAAAAGATCCAGAAAAAGATTCGGATAGAGCAAAAAATCCAGAATGGCTAGTAATGGTTGGCGTTTGTACTCACCTTGGTTGCGTTCCTTTGGGAGACAGGGGAGATTATAAAGCATGGTTCTGTCCCTGCCATGGTTCACATTATGATATATCAGGCAGAATTAGAAAAGGTCCCGCTCCAACAAATTTAGAAATACCTAAATATGAATTTGTTGACAGTAAAACAATTAAAATAGGTTAAATTGATTATGAGTGAAGATAAATACGTTCCAGAATCAAAACTAGCGCAGTGGTTTGATAATCGCTTGCCACTGTTAACGCTCTCACATCATTTAAGAGGATATCCAACACCTAAAAACTTAAATTACTGGTGGACTTTTGGTGGCATATTAACTTTTTTTCTAATTGTTCAGATTGTAACAGGAATAATTCTTGCTATGCATTATGTTGCTCATGTAGATCTTGCCTTCAATAGCATTGAACACATAATGAGAAATGTAAATTATGGATGGCTCATTAGATATGTTCATGCAAACGGATCCTCGATGTTTTTTTTAGCTGTTTATATTCATATTTTTAGAGGTCTGTATTACGGATCGCATAAATCTCCAAGAGAAATGATTTGGATTACTGGGTTAATAATTTATTTGCTCATGATGGCAACAGCATTTATGGGATATACTTTGCCGTGGGGCCAAATGAGTTTTTGGGCCGCTACGGTTGTTTCTAATCTATTTGGTGCCATCCCTTTAATTGGAGAAAATATTACAGCATGGCTGTGGGGCGGCTATTCACTAGACAATCCAACATTAAATAGGTTTTATAGCTTACATTACCTGTTTCCATTTTTGATTTTTGCCTTAGTTATATTGCACATTTGGGCGTTACATGTTCCTGGAAATAATAATCCCATTGGCATTGATGTTAAAAAAAATAGCAAAGAGACTATGCCTTTTCATCCGTACATGGTTATGAAAGATCTTTTAGCCATGCTTGTATTTATATTAATTTTTTTTGGATTTGTATTTTATGCTCCAAATTTTTTGGGACATCCTGATAACTATATCCCGGCTAATCCACTGGTTACTCCCGAACATATAGTTCCTGAATGGTATTTGTTGCCCTTCTATGCAATTTTAAGAGCTATACCAAGTAAATTGGGAGGAGTAATTTTTATGTTTGCATCAATTTTTATTTTAATATTGTTGCCCTGGCTAGATAGCTCAAAAGTTAGATCAGCGGCATTTAGACCTCTTTATAAAAAGTTTTATTGGGTACTAGTAGCTATGGTAATTTTACTAGGTTACTTAGGCGCAAAACCGCCCGAAGGAATTTATGTAATTTTAGCGAGGGTCGCTACCACTTATTATTTTATTCATTTTTTAATTATTCTTCCAGTATTAGGTCGTTATGAAAAAACAGATCCGTTGCCCACGAGCATTTCTGATCCTGTTCTTGATGAACCAAGCATTATAGATAAATTTAAAAAAACAGCAGGAGAATACGAAGGAGAAAAAGTTGATACGTTTAAATAATTTATTGCTTAAAATATTTTTTATAGTATTTGTGACCGCAATTGGTAATTCGTCCTATTCTGATGAGGGGAAAATAGAACTCATAAAAAACGATTGGAGTTTTAAAGGTATTTTCGGCACTTTTGATAGAACCTCCTTACAAAGAGGTTACCAGGTCTATCAAGAAGTTTGTTCGGGATGTCATTCTATCCAACATTTAAGTTATAGAAATTTATCAGAAAAGGGAGGTCCTGAATTTACTTTGGATGAAGCTAAAGCAATAGCCGAGCAATTTGAAATTACAGATGGACCTAATGATGAAGGAGAAATGTTTACAAGATCAAGGAGATTATCGGATAAATTTGCTAGTCCCTTTCCAAACGTTCAGGCAGCAACAATTGCTAATGGTGGAGCTTATCCTCCAGATATGTCGGTACTTGTAAAAGCAAGAAAGGGAGGAGCAGACTATATTTATTCGTTACTGCTAGGATATGAAGAACCTCCAGCAGGATACGAACTAGATGAGGGTATTTATTACAACAAATACATGCCAGGACAAAAAATAATGATGTCCAAACCTTTATTTGAGGGAAGCGTAGAGTATTCAGATGGTGCCCAAGCAACAGAGGAACAGTTAGCAAAAGACGTTACAACTTTTTTGGTTTGGGCAGCAGAACCACATCTAGAAGCAAGTCACAAAATGGGCTTTAAAGTCTTCCTATATCTAATTATTCTTTTAACATTAGTTTATTTAAGTAAACAAAAAGTTTGGTCGCGTCTTGATTTAAAAGAAGATTCGAACCAAAAAGAAGAAACTTTTGATAAAGTTGAAAGAGCTGCGACCGAATACGAAGGGGAAGATCCCAAAACTTTTAGATGATTTAAAGTTAGGCTCCTGTTCTGAAAAACATTACATCCCCATCTTTTACAATATAATCTTTACCTTCAAGTCTCAATTTTCCGACATTTCTACATTCATTAAAACCTTTATATTTTATAAAGTCTTCGTGGGACACAGTTTCTGCTCTGATGAATTTTTTTTTAAAATCTGAATGGATTATACCAGCCGCCTCAACAGCTTTAGAGTTTTTTTCAATTGTCCAAGCCCTGGTTTCTTTTGGAGTTGAAGAAAAAAATGTGTTAAGTCCAAGAATATTATAACCAGTTTTGATTAAATTGTTTAGGCCGGTATTTTTTATTCCAGATTCAAACATAAAATCTTCCCTATCTTTTGTTTGTAAGTTCATAATTTGATCTTCTATATCAGCGCAAACTATAATTATATTTTCATTTAGTAGTTTTTTTTTACATGCATCTGAATATTTATTACCTTCTGGTAAACTTTTTTCATCAACATTACATACAATTATTCTCGGTTTAAGTGATAAAAGGGATGACTTTTTGATTAAATTTTTGCTAAATTTTTTTTTTAATACATCTGGATTTTTTCCATCATTTATTAATTTCTGACATTCTTCTAAAAAGTTTAGTTCATTCTTTTCAAATTTTTTTTTGTTACTTTTTTCTAATTTTTTTTGAAGAGATTCTAAATCAGATAATAAAATTTCAGTTTCAATAATTTCAATATCTCTTATTGGATCAACATTTTTATTTACATTTTGGATTTTATCAGAATCAAAACATCGAGTTAAGTGAATAATGGTATCAACTTCCCTAACATGAGAAAGAAATTTATTTCCCAATCCTTCGCCTTTGGATGCTCCTTTGACGAGACCAGCAATATCAACAAATGTAATTGCTGCACTAATTGTTTTTAGAGATTTCGATATTATAGATATTTTTTTTAATCTTTTATCTGGAACCAAAACCACCCCAATATTTGGATCAATTGTACAAAATGGAAAATTTTCAGCTTGAGCTTTTTTCGATGTGGTCAGGGCATTAAATAATGTCGATTTCCCAACATTGGGCAATCCAACTATCCCGCACTTAAAACCCATTATTATTTTTGGTTAACTTTGCTAGAAAAAAGGTCTAAATCTTTTTTTATTAATATTGGTAGCGATTTAATTATATTTTCAGTTACTTCTTTAACACATTGTTTTTCATCGCTGGAAAAATTGTCTAGGACATGTTCAGCACCAGTCGAATTATTTATAGGACGACCTATGCCAATTCTTATTCTTGAGTACTGTTTTCCAATATTTTTATCTATAGATTCTATTCCATTATGCCCCGCGTCGCCTCCACCAAATTTCACTTTGACTTTGCCAATGTCGATATCCATATCATCATGAAACACGAAAACATCTTTTGCTTCTATTTTAAAATATTCTAATAGTTCTTTGATGCATATTCCGGAACTGTTCATAAATGTAAGAGGTTTTATTGCATAAACTTTTTGATCGTTGATCATTCCTGTTGTTAACAAGCCTTTAAACTTTGGTTTTTGTTTAGATAGTTTGAATTTTGTGTTAATAGCGTCAATTACCAAAAAACCTACATTGTGACGATTGTTGGTATTATTTGGATTTGGATTTCCCAGACCAACAAAAAGTAGCATAATTGATAGACTATCCTATATTATTTTTTTTTAGTTTCTTTTTCTTTAGTTGCGGGTTTAGCTTTTTCGTCCGAAGGTTTAGCAGTTTTATCTTTGCCTTCATCTGTTACCGGAGATTCCTCAACACCTTCAGCTCCTTCAGCAGGAACCTCTCCTTCAGCTACAGCTTCTTCAGTTTTTTCTTGTTCAACTAAGATTGTTGGAGACGCAACAGTAGCAATTACAAAATCTCTATCAGTTATTGTTGGGGTAACGTTTTCCGGTAGTTTAACCGATGATATTTTAAGGCTAGCATTTATTTCAGTTTTGTCTAGGTCAACAACTATTTCATTTGGAATATTTTCGGCAGGACATTTTAATTCTACTTTTCTTCTTACAGTATTTAACACTCCCCCTTTTTTTAATCCAGGTGATTTATCATGATTAATAAATTTGATAGGTATCTCTAAAACTAGTGTAGAACCTTTTGCGATTCTCATAAAATCGATATGAATTGGTTCATCGGACACAGGGTCGTAAGCTATATCTCTCGGCAATACTTTTTCTAAATTACCATCTATATCCATGTCCATAACTTTGGAAGTAAATGTTTCTGTTTTTATAACGTCTCGAAGATGTAATTTTTTTAGACTTATCTTGATATTATTTTTTTCCCCTCCATACAATATGGCAGGCACAAAACCATCGGTTCGTAATTTATTAATTTGTCCAGTAGATGTGGTTGTTCTTTTTGTTGCTTTTAAAATATTCATAAATTGAAATGGTGTTTTTATATTATGTTAGGAAAAAAAACAAGTAAAATTAATTAAAAAGATCAGAAACGGAAGTGGAGTTTGCGATTCTCTTAATTGCCTCTGAAATCATTGGAGCAAGTGAAATTATTTCAATTTTTTTGTGTTTATTAATTTTTTTTGTATTGTCGATTGTATCTGTCGTAATTAGTTTCTTGATTTGAGATTTTTCTATTTTATTCACTGCTTCACCACTCAATACTGCGTGAGTAATATAGACATAAATATCTTTTGCTCCTTTTTCTTTTAGAGCCTTCGCTGCGTTTACAATGGTTCCTCCTGAATCTATTATGTCATCTACAATTACGCAGTTTTTATTTGCAACATTTCCAACGATATTCATTACTTCAGATTTTCCTGGTGACGGTCTTCTTTTATCTATTATAGCGATGCTTGAATTTATTCTTCTACTTAGTGCTCTTGTTCTCTCGACGCCTCCAACATCAGGCGAAACACAAATTAAATTATTTAGTTTCATTTTTTTTTTAATGTGTCTAGCAAAAATGGGTGTAGTGAATAAGTTATCTACTGGAATATCAAAGAAACCCTGAATTTGGCCAGCGTGCAAATCAACACTTAAAATTCTGTTCGCTCCAGCACTTGTTATTAGATTTGAAACTAATTTTGCTGATATCGCGGTTCTTGGCACTACTTTTCTATCTTGTCTTGCGTATCCAAAATAGGGGATAACTGCAGTAATATTTTTTGCGGAGGATCTTCTCAAGGCATCAATGCAAATTAAGAGTTCCATCAAATTATCATTGGCAGGATTAGATGTTGATTGGACCACAAATATACTATTGCCTCTAATATTTTCATTAATTTCCATATAGACTTCACCATCGGCAAATCTTTTAATGTCAGAATTGACTAATTTTAATTTGAGCTGTCTTGCTATGTTTTTGCACAGTTTTAAATTACTTGTACCAGCAAGAACTTTCATAAGATAACTTGTTTATACAACTTTAATTCTACTTTACAAATTAATTAAACATTTAATTAAGTCATTAATATGACAGAAATACATCTACCATAATCTTGTTCTTTGTTAAGACAAGATCTTCTGTGGCTAAAAAAAAATTCTTTTTTCAAAAAAGTATTCATTGCTATATTTTCTATATTTTTAATATTTAAATTATATATTTCATTGTTTATAAATCTTCTCAAATCAAAAATATATCTTTCATCTGAAATTTTATTAAAAAACTCTGCATATTTTAAGTTTCTATCTACAAACTTTTCGTAAAAATTAATTTTTACTTCATAACTTTCCTTTCCAATACAAGGTCCAACTATTGCGATCAAATTCTCAATTTTGGAATTTAACTCTTCAAATTTTGCAATGGTATTATTAATAATTCCATTTAAAGCACCTTTCCAACCAGAGTGAATACATCCAATAATTTCTTTTTGAGGATCATATAATAGAATAGGGGCACAATCTGCCGAAAGTATTCCGATTCCGATATTTTTTATTTTCGTTACTATAGCATCACCGGTTAATTTATTTTTTACCGAACTTTCATTTTCAAAATATACAACTTCATTGCTGTGAGTTTGATTCAAAGTTATTAACGATTCATCTTTACATCCAATTTTTTGACATACAAAATTTAGATTTTTTTGGACGTTTTCTTTTTTATCACTGGATCCCAATCCGCAATTTAGGCTTGCGTAACAACCTTTCGAAAAACCATTTTTTCTCGAAAAAAAACAATGTTTTAAATTTTCAAATTTTTGCAATTTCTTTGAAAAAAACATGATCAAAAACCTAAAGAAAATTTTCCATCTTTTTTTTGAGCAAATATGACTTTAAAAAGACCTCCCATCTGCTTGCAGTCTAATAATCTTTTTAATCTAAAAAACATATTGGCTTTTTCTTTAAATGTCATTTTCTTGGAGAGAATATTTGCTCTCTCTATTATGCCAATTTTCTTTAAAAATTTACTTTGAGTAGTAATTTTTTTTACGTTTAGTTTATTTTTCTTTAATATTTTATGAAACAATTGAAAATTGACATGTGAAGTAATATCTGAGCGTCCAGGTTTAATAAGAGGATTTGTGTATCTATGTTTTTTGACTGATTGTAAAGTATTTTGATTTTTTTTTGATATATAACCATAGTCAAAAGTTAATAATGCGCCACCAAGTTTGTCGATTTTTTTTGCTATAGCCTTAAGAAAATATAAAGCGGCAACAGGATATTCAATAACACCGCCAACAGAAATTAAATTTAAATTTTGTATACGTTTTATTAGATTACTATTTGCCTTTTTATATAAAAACATTATTTTTTTATGATCTTTTGATAAACCAACAAACTTTTCAAAAAATAATTTTTTCTTTTTATATATTTGTTTAATAGGCAGTCCGTCAAAAAATTCATTTCCTAGAAATATTGCTGGTCCTAATTTTACTTCATTTATTTTTTTTATCCATTTAACTTTTTCATTATTTATTTTTGATTTTTGGATTTTTTTCAGCCTACCACTTATTTCTAATAGATTTATTTCTACAGAGTTATAAAAATCTTTAAATTGTCCAAATGTTTTTAATAAATCAATGCATAAGGTGCCATCTCCAGGTCCTAGTTCGACTAGTAAAATTTTTTTTGGTTTTCCTAAATGCTCCCAAAGAGAAATGCACCATACAGCTACCATTTCAGCAAAAAGATTTGAAATTAAAGGTGAGGTAATAAAATCACCTTTTTTACCGAAAGGATTTTTTTTCATATAATAACCAATTTTTTTGTCGTAAAGCGAAATATTAATAAATTGATCCAAAGGGATAAATTTTTTTTCTTTTAATATATTAATTATTTTGTTCATTATTCTTGATAAAGAAAATTATTAAACAACCACCCAGGAAAGTTAGTAAACTTAGAAGGGTACCCATAGAAAAGTAGTTAAACAAATAACCTAGTTGCTCATCCGGTTCCCTAAAATTTTCTCCAATTATTCTTGCAATCGAATACAAAATTAGAAAAAAGCCCGATGCATATCCTGGTTTTAAAAGTAATTGTTTTTTTATGGCCAATAAATTTATTATGATGAAAAGAATAATTCCCTCTAATATGGCTTCATAAATTTGTGAAGGATGTCTTGAAATATTGCCTGCATTTGGAAAAAGCACAGCCCAAGGAAGTGTGGAAACTTTTCCATAAAGCTCACCATTTATAAAATTTGCCATTCTTCCAAGAAAAATCCCAATTGGTGCAACACACGCAATAATATCACTTAGGTTGAAAAAATTAACTCTTCTTATTCCAGAGAAAATAATTATTGAAACTATTACTCCTAACAAACCTCCATGAAAAGACATTCCGCCTTGCCAAATTTTTAAAACATCAATAAGATTTTTACTGTAAAACCCTAGATTATAAAAAATTACATAACCTAATCGTCCTCCTATAATAATTCCTAATACCAAATAAATTATTAGATCATCAAAGATTTCTTTTTTTACCAACTTCAAGTTGTGTTTGGTGGATATTTTTTTGATTATTTTTACGGCATAAATCCAACCTAAAATTATTCCAAGAATATAAGCTAAGGAGTACCATCTAATTTGAAAAAAACCTAAATCTATAAATACTGGATCAAAATTGTGGACTATCATTTGTAAAAAAAAGATTTATTTAACAATCAATTTAAAATAACTTAAAGATATTTAAAAATATATGGAAAAATATAACAAGATACTAAAAAATTTAACGGAATTAGTGGAAAAGGGTTTTTTCACTTCAAGAGATTTGAAAAAGGCAGTAGAGGAGAGCATTAAATTTAAATTAGAGAGTATTATTAATAAACTAAACCTCGTCTCCAGAGAAGAGTTTGAAGTACAAAAAAAAGTGATCCAAAAATTACAAAAAGAATTAAATAAGCTAAAAACTAACAAAACAAAGAAAAAGAAAAATGGCTAATACGGTAAGGAAATTTTTACCCTAAGACCTTTTAAAGAACTTTTTTCTAGAGAAATATTTCCTCCGTGTGAACGAATGATATCGTTAGCAATTGATAAACCCAATCCGACCCCCAATTTATTTTGACCTCGACTTTTGTCAATTCTATAAAAAGGTTTTAATACATTTTGGTATTCACTTTCATGGATACCAGGTCCATCATCATCAATCAGTATCAACATATTATTCATCATTTTTTTTGTAAAAATTTCAGTTGTTTTTCCATAGGCTAACGCGTTGTCTATTAAATTAGCCAAACATCTTTTTATTGAACCTGGGCGAATGTTAATTTTCGGGCATTCTTCGAGAAATAATTTAATTTGTTTTTCTTCGTATTTTTTTGTTACATCTCTGATTAGATGACTGATATTCATTAATTCTGTTTTTTCATTTTTTTGATAACGAGAAAATTCTAAATACTCGTTGAGCATTCGCTCCATTTCTTCGATATCTTCGCCCATTTTTTTTGCTAAATCTTGTTGTTTTAACATGGCTAATTGTAGTTTTAGTCGAGTCAATGGGGTTCTTAAATCATGACTTATTCCAGACAACATTTCTGACCTTTGGTTTAGGTGAACTGTGATTCTCTTTCTCATTCTGTCGAATTCATAACCGGCTTGTCTTATCTCTAATGCACCAGATGGCCAAAATCCCGTAGTTGATTCTCCCTTGCCAAATTTCTCAGCTGCTTTTGCTAAATTTACAATGGGTCGAGTTTGATTTTTCAAAAAAATTATTGCAATGAATATTAGTAAAAGACCAGGTAATGTTATCCATAATGCAAAGATACGTGCTGACGAAGGAGCAATTTTATATTTAGGGAAAAATATTTGCAATATTCCATTTTTGTATTTGATTCTTAAATCTACCAGTTCTTTATATGTTGTTGTATCAAACCAATATGAATTTTGAAAAATTGGTTTTAATTCACGCCTTAAACTTCTGTCCATTGGACTAAACCATCTTTCCGTTTTCCTTTCGGGCAAAATTTCATTTTTTTTTAACATGACAACAAAATCGAAATTTTTATTATATAAATCAATGATGACTTGTTGATTATTTTCTTGTTGAAAAAGATCAAACATAGTTTGAATTTCACTAGTCAAAGATCGAGTCATTCCTTTATTTGCCTTTATCCAAAGGCTATCGAAAAAAACGATTGTAATGATTATTTGTAACAAAATTATTGGAGTTGCTACTATTATTAGCGATCTATAGAAAAGTTTTTTTGGTAAAATACTTTTGAAAAATTTATTCAATCCATAAAACATAACCGGATCCCCTAATCGTTTGCAAATATTTTGGATTTTTTGGTTGAGGCTCAATTTTTTGTCTTAATCTTGTGATCATTACATCTATGGTTCGTTCTTTTGAAATTTTAATAATTTTGCCAATTTCCTCTCTAGAAAAAATTCTTCCTGGAGATCCGAGCATCTTTTCCAAAATTTTTTTTTCCTGAGGATTTATTTTTATAGTTTCATTATTTTTTTTAATATTTAATTTTTTCAAATTAACTAATATATTGCCGACATATACTTCTTCCGGTATTTCAAACATTCTTGTTTTACTCAAAATGTTTTTTATCCTCAGCAAAAGTTCTTTTGGCTCAAAAGGTTTTCCAAGGTAATCATCAGCCCCCAATTCCAATCCTTCGATTCTATCTTGAATTTCCCTTTTTGCAGTCAAAAGAATTATTGGTACCGAATTATTTTTTTTTAAATTTTTTGTTAAAGATAAACCACTTTCTCCCGGCATCATAATGTCTAATACAAGTATGTCAAATTTTATAATTTCTATTTTTTTTTTAGCTTCAATCGCATCTTTTGCTGTTGTAACTAAAAAGTTATTTTCTTCGAGATATTGTTTTACCAACTCTCTAATTCTATCATCATCATCGACAACTAATATATGAAAGATATTTTTATTCATTAATGATTTTACTTAAAACGTTTCTAAATTTAAGCACCGAATCGGAGTCTAGACTTTTAAGGGCATTATGAATTCTTTTTTTTTGTTCTAAGAAAATTTCGTTAAAAAGCTTTTTCCCCTTTTCGTTTAAAAAGATATGTCTTTGTCTTGAATCTATTTCTCCTTTTTTTACGATAATGGATTTGTTTTTGATCAGATCTCTCAAAACTCTGTTCAAGCTTTGTTTAGTAATTTTTAGCTTATTTAAAAGGCCCGAAATGGTTATTCCTTCATATCTTTCAATTAAGTGTATTGCTCTATGATGGGCTGTTCCGAAAGAGTATTTCTTCAAAATTTTTTTTGGATCTGAATAAGTTTCCCTATAGGCATAAAAAATTTGCTCTATGAAATCTTTTATGTGGTCATCTTTTAAATATAACAAGTCTCTCATAATTTATTTTGGGTCAGTTATATTGACATATCTAACTAAGATAGATACTTTTTTGCACTGAATAAATCAATTAAGATTAATCGATTTTTTTATGGAACCTATACCTTTTGATAAAAGATCGGGAAAAATTTGGTTTAATGGAGAGCCAGTAAATTGGAATGATGTAAAAATTCATGTTTTAAGCCATGGTTTACATTATGCTAGTTGTGTTTTTGAAGGCGAAAGAGTTTATGATGGAGAGATATTTAAACTCGAGGAACATACAGAAAGATTGTTCCACTCAGCTTCCAGACTGGATTTTAAGATTTCATACAATCAAGAGTTAATAAATAAAGCTTGTAAAGAAATTGTTGCAATTCAGAAAGTTAATAATGGATATGTTAGACCAGTAGCTTGGAGAGGAAGCGAAATGATGGCAATTTCAGCTCAGCAAACAAAAATTCATGTAGCCATTGCAGCTTGGGAGTGGGGATCATATTTTGATTCTAATCTTAAACTGAGGGGAATAAAATTAAATATTTCTAAGTGGAAAAGACCAGCTCCAGATACAATTCCTTGGGACACCAAATCTTCAGGATTATATATGATTTGTACACTGTCTAAACATGAAGCGGAAAGAAAGGGTTTTACAGATTCATTGATGCTTGATCACCAAGGTAATATAGCGGAAACGACAGGAGCAAATATTTTTTTCAAGAATAATGATAATGAATTGCATACTCCAATTCCAGATTCTTTTTTAAATGGAATAACCAGAAGGTGTATTATTGAAATCGCTAAATCAAAAAATATTAAAATTATAGAAAGAAAGATTAAACCTGATGATTTGTCAAAATTTAGAGGTTGCTTTTTAACTGGTACTGCAGCTGAAGTTACGCCCGTATCACAAATTGACAATTATAAGTTCGCAGTTTGTAATGTAATAAAAGATTTGTCAGAAAGTTACCAAGCTTTAGTAAGAAAAAAGTCTGCCGCTTAACAGTTCTAATTTTAATCGATAACATGGCCTATTCCTTTTTTTACATAATCATAACCCGTATAAAGCGTAAGGAAAGCGGACATCCATAATAAAAAAATTCCAATTGAATGGGCATTATAATTTTCAAAATTAATAAGTTTATTTCCGCTTTCTCCTGTGAGCAATATTGCAATTGCACACATTTGTAAAAATGTTTTGAATTTGGCTAAACTACTTACTGGCATGTTAACTTGAAATTTAGCCAAATATTCTCTTAATCCCGAAATCAATATTTCTCTTATTAAAATAATTATGGCAGCAACCACCTCATAGTTTATTATAGTTCCATTCATCACCAAGAGAATCAAAGCAGTGGCAACAATAATTTTATCAGCAATGGGGTCTAAAAGCTCTCCTAGCTTTGACTCTTCTTTATAAAGTCTGGCTAATAAACCGTCCAAAAAATCTGTAAAGCTTGCCAGTAAAAATATAAAAAAAGGTATCCAATTACCCAAAGATCCAGGTAAATAAAAAGTTAATATGAAAATTGGAACTAAAATAATTCTTCCGATTGTTAAAATATTTGGTATTTTTAATCTCATATATTTTTACTAACTATGAAAAAAATAATGTATTTTTTTTGCCACAAAAGTTTCTATACCTTCTACCTCTTTTAAATCATCAAAACTAGCTGATTCAATAGCCTTAGCAGATCCAAAATAATTTAATAAAGCTCTTTTTCTTGTTCTGCCAATTCCATTTATTTGATCTAACAAAGATTTTGTTAAATTTTTCTTTCTCTTCATTCTGTGGCTACTTACGGCAAATCTATGAGCTTCATCTCTTAGTCTTTGAAGAAAAAATAGCAAAGATTCTCTTTTACTTAATTTAATAGCACTAGTTTTATGAAAGAATGTTTCATCACCCTTATTTCTGTTTTTTCCTTTTGCAATAGCTATTATAGGAATGTCATGAAAACCAAGTTCATCTAACATTTTTCTTCCCACTGAATATTGGCCCTTGCCTCCATCAATAATTACTAAGTCAGGAATTACGACATCCGTCTGTTTTTTGCTTTTAACAATTTTTGAAAATCTTCTTTCGAAAACCTCTTTTAGCATTCCATAATCGTCTCCAGCATTTAGTTCTTTATTTTTAATATTGAATTTTCTGTATCGCTTTTTAATAAAGCCTTCCGATCCGAATGTAATTAATGCGCCAACGGAATTGGTTCCCTGAATATGGCTGTTGTCAAATACTTCGATTGTTCTTGGTGAGATATCTAGTTTAAATTTATCAGCAACTTCATTTAGAAGTTTATTATTGGTTTCTGATTCAAAAATTTTTCTGATTAAAGCTTCTTTTGCATTTTTTTCAGCCATCATAGACAATTTTAGAGCACTTCCTTTTGTAGGAATTTTTATAGATATAAATTTTTCTTCTTTTTTTTCCAGAGCAAATTTTATTAAGTTTAAATCTTTAATTTTTTTGTTGATTAGAATTTCAGAAGGTACATTTTTATTTTCATAAAATTGAGTAATGAATGAAGCTAAAATCTCTTCTGCAGTATGAGATTTATCGTGGGAAGGAAAATAAGATTGATTACCCCAATTTTGTTTAGATCTGTAAAAAAATACTTGAACGCAACTTTTTTCTGCTTCTTGTGCAATAGAAATAACATCAGCATTATCAAGATTTGCAGAACTTACATTTTGTGAAGATTGAATTTGAGCTAGTGCTTTTATTCTATCTCTTAAAACGGCAGCTTTTTCATAATCCATTTTTTCACTACTTTTTTCCATTTCCAGCGATAGTTTTTTTTGAATATTTTTTGATTTACCAGAAAGAAATAATATCGCGTCCGATACAAGTTTAGAGTACTCAGTTTTACTTAAGTGATTTACACAAGGCGCTGAACATCTTTTAATTTGATAAAGAATGCAGGGCCTGTCTCTATTTTTAAAAACGGAGTCATTGCATATTCTTAACAAAAATACCTTTTGTAAAATTTTTATAGTCCAATTAGCAGATCCAGCAGAGGCAAACGGGCCAAAATAATAACCATTTTTATTTTTCTTCCCTCTATGTTTGGACAATTGAGGCCAATCACAATCTTTTTCTATAATAATGTAAGGAAAAGATTTGTCATCTCTCAGGAGAATATTAAATTTAGGTTTAAATTTTTTAATAAGATTTGCTTCTAAAAGTAAAGCTTCGGCTTCGCTACTTGTTGTTACTATTTCTAAATTATTTGTTAAAGCTAACATTCTTTCCGTGCGTATAGGATGCTTTCTGTCTAGGACATAGCTTTTTAATCGATTTGGAAGATTTTTAGCTTTACCGACATAGAGCACTTGATCTTTTTTATCAAGCATTCTGTACACTCCAGGACTGTTAGAAACTAAAGGTATTTTTTTTCTAATTAATTCTTTTCCAAAATCAAGATTCCTCATAATCTTTTCTTGTTTTAAAAACTTCTACTCCAACCGATTTAGCATTCTTGATTGCTTCAGGTTTTTCTATTTTAATTGTTACTGAGTTTATTCTTTTATCTTCAAATATTTCTTTAAAAGAATCTTCGACTAAGCTTTCTAAAAAATTATATTTCTTATTCTTTGCTAAATTTTCTAATTTATTTGCAATTTTTTCGTAGTCTACTATACTTTTTATGTCTTTTTCATTGGGAGTGGTACTTTGATTAACATCCAAAGCTATATTGAATTTTATTTTTTGTTTTTTTATTTTTTCATGTTCGTGAATACCTATTATTTCTTCTATAATAAAATCTTTAATAAATACGGTTCTTTTAATTGAACTTTTGCTTTTTGCAGGTTTTAATTCTAAAATTTTAAAATTATTCTTTTTCATTTTTCTTATTCCACGATAAATTTTGACCACTATCAACAGCTATAATTTGTCCTGTAACAGAATTATTATTGATCAAAAATTCAACGGTATCACAAATATCTTCTAATCGGACCGATTTTTTAAGAAGTGTGGATTTGACTTGATTATTAAAATGCTTATCCGTTTGTCTTTTACTTTTTATTATCGGACCTGGTGCAATAGCATTAACCTTTATATTTGGTTCTAATCGCATTGCCATGGTTTCCGTTAAAGTTTGTAGACCACTTTTGCTAATCGTATATGACATAAAAAAAGGAGTAAGATTAAATATTCTTTGATCAATAATATTGATTATATTGGATACAGTTTTTTTTGGAGCTTGTTTTGCAAATTTCTTAGTCAGAATAGCAGGTGCAAGAAGATTAATATTTAAATGATCGTTCCAACTTTTAGTTGTGAAATTAGCAATATCATCTTTTTCAAATAACGCAGCATTGTTTATGAGACAATCAATAGTACCAAGTTTCTTTTTTGCCAAGTTTACGATTTTTTCAACTTGTTTTGGATTTTTTAGATCAGCTTTGATCAAAGCTACTTTTACCCAGTTTTGTTCTATGATTTTTTTTAATTCTTTAGCTTTTGATGATGATTTAAAATAATGGAGAGCAATATTCCATCCTCTTTCAGCAAAATGTAGAGCTATAGCTTTACCCACTCTTGTTGCTGCACCGGTAATTAATAAATTTTTATTTTTCATCTTTTTTTTCTTGGTCGTGTTCCAGGTTTACCTTGGGTTGACCTTCCTTCAGGATAAATTTTATTTTGAAGCTTAGATTGTCTTATTTTTGGATTAATTCCGATCTCTAATTCGCTTGCTTCTAATTTTCTAATTTCATCTCTAATTTTAGCGGCTTCTTCAAATTCGAGATTTTCAGCAGCTTCTTTCATTTTTTTCTTAAGAGACTTTAAATGCTTCTTTAAGTTGTGACCTATGGATGTATCAACGTCAATTTTTGAGTAATCTTTTTCGTAAATACTTTCTAAAATATCCGTTATTCCTTTTTTAACTGATGTTGCGCTAATATTATTTTTTTTGTTATAGGCTAATTGTATTTTTCTTCTTCTATTTGTTTCTTCAATTGCCTTTTCAATGCTTTTAGTTTTTTTATCTGCATACAAGATTACTTTTCCTTCAATATTTCTTGCAGCTCTTCCTATTGTTTGAATTAAAGATCTTTCAGATCTTAGAAAACCTTCTTTGTCTGCATCTAGGATTGCAACCAAAGCACACTCGGGAATATCTAGACCTTCCCTTAATAAATTGATTCCTACGAGAACATCAAAAACACCCATTCTTAAATCTCTCATAATTTCAATTCTTTCAAGGGTATCTATGTCAGAATGCATATATCTAACCTTCACTCCATTTTCATGAAGGTATTCGGTTAAATCTTCTGCCATTTTTTTTGTTAAAGTTGTCACCAGTGATCTAAAATTTTTTTTGGTAACTTCTTTACATTCTGCCAAAAGATCATCCACCTGATTATTTGCTGGTCTGATTTGAACATCGGGATCGCATAGACCAGTAGGTCTTATAACTTGATCAACGAATTCTCCCGATGTTTGTTGAAGCTCCCATGCACCTGGAGTTGCGGAGACAAAAATAGTTTGTGTTCTCATGGCATCCCATTCTTGGAATTTCAGCGGGCGATTATCTATGCAGGAAGGCAATCTAAAACCATATTCAGACAAAGTTTTTTTTCTTGTGCGATCACCTTTGTACATTCCATTTAATTGAGGAATTGTTACATGACATTCATCTACAAAAATTAGGGTATTATCCGGAAAATATTCAAAAAGGGTGGGAGGTGGCTCTCCAGGCTTTCTTCCGGTTAAAAATCTAGAATAATTTTCTATTCCAGCGCAAGCACCCGTGGCTTCTATCATTTCTAAATCAAAGTTGGTTCTTTCCTTTAATCTTTGGGCTTCCAAAAGTTTATTTTCTGACTTGTGTTTCTCTAATGTTATTTCTAATTCTTTTTTGATTTCCTTAATTGCTTGTTCGATAGTAGGTCTTGGGGTTATGTAATGACTATTGGCATATAATTTAACCAAATTCATATCATTTGTTTTACTTCCCGTAAGAGGATCAAACTCCGCTATATTTTCTATTTTGTTTCCAAAAAGAGAAATTCTCCAAGCTCGATCTTCTAAATGGGAAGGAAAAATTTCTAAATTATCTCCCCTAACCCTAAAAGTGCCTCGATAAAAATTTTGATCATTTCTTTTGTACTGAAGATTAACTAAAGTTTTTATAATTTGTTCACGATTATGTTCGTGATCTTTTTTTAAGCCCAAAGTCATTTTACTGTAAGATTCCACAGAACCTAAGCCATAAATACAAGAAACACTTGCAACTATTATAACGTCGTCTCTTTCAAGAAGAGATCTCGTTGCTGAATGTCTCATTCGATCAATCTGCTCATTAATTGATGCTTCTTTTTCTATGTATGTATCAGATTTCGGCACATAGGCTTCAGGCGTGTAATAGTCATAGTAGGATACAAAATATTCCACAGCATTATTAGGAAAAAAAGTTTTCATTTCACCATACAACTGGGCAGCTAAAGTTTTATTTGGAGCAAGTATTAGAGTTGGTCTATTTAAAGCTTCAATTATTTTTGCCATTGAGAAAGTCTTACCTGAACCTGTGACGCCCAACAAAACTTGGTCATTTTTTTTGTTTTTTATTCCTGAAACAAGCTTTTTTATGGCTTTCGGTTGATCTCCAGCAGGTTTAAAATCGCTAACGGTGGATAGTTTAACTCCGCCTTCTAACTTTTTTCCAAATAAAAAATCTTTACTGATTGGATCAGATGATTTTTCTTGATATGTATTTTGCATAATTACTAATTATTTTTTATATATATTAAAATCAATGAGCATAGTTTCCAACTCTTTAAAAAGAATTAAGCCATCCCCTACCTTGGCAGTCACGCAAAAGGCCAGAGAATTAAAGGCTGCGGGCAAGGATGTAATTGGGCTTGGTGCCGGTGAGCCGGATTTTGACACACCTAATAATGTTAAAAATGCTGCAATTGATGCAATTAATAGGGGAGATACAAAATACACGGCTGTTGATGGCGCTCCAGCTTTGAAAAAAGCAATAATAAACAAATTTAAAAGAGAAAATAATTTAGATTATTTACCAGAACAAATTTCAGTAGGCGCAGGTGGAAAACAAATTATTTTTAATGCTATCTTAGCAACAGTAAATCCTGGAGATGAAGTTATTATACCGGCTCCTTACTGGGTTTCCTATCCAGATATAGTTCTTTTGGCCGGTGGTAAACCAAGAATAGTTAAATGTTCAGAAGAAAATAAATTTAAAATTACACCCAAGGAATTAAAAAAAAATATTAATAATAAAACTAAATGGATAATAATCAATTCTCCATCAAATCCGACTGGATCTTGTTATACGAAACAAGAACTCGAAGCCTTAGGAGAAGTATTAAAGGAGAATAAAAATGTATTTATTTTAAGTGACGATATTTACGAACACCTTATATATGATGATTTTAAATTTTTTACTATTGCTCAAATCAAAGAATTAAAAGATAGAACTCTTACAATGAATGGTGTCAGTAAATCTTATGCTATGACGGGTTGGAGAATAGGATATGGAGCTGGAATTACTGAAATAATAAAAGCGATGGCAAAATTGCAATCTCAATCAACAACAAATCCATCATCTATAAGTCAAGCAGCAGCTATTGAAGCTTTGAATGGTGCCCAAGATTTTATTTTAAAAAGAAACCAATCTTTTAAAGAAAGAAGAAATTTTGTAGTGGAAGCATTAAATAAAATTGATGGTCTTTCTTGTTTGAAACCTAATGGTGCTTTTTATGTGTTTCCTAATTGTTCAAGATTTTTTAATAAAAAAGACAAAACAGGGAAAAAAATTAAGAATGATTCAGAATTTGTTAGCTCTCTCTTAGAAACCTATCAAGTTGCTGTAGTACAGGGCTCCGCTTTTGGCTTGGAAGGATATTTTAGAATATCTTACGCAACTTCAATGGATAATCTCAAAAAATCTTTGAATAGAATTTCTAACTTTTGCAAAAGTTTGGCTTAATTTTATTTTGAAAGAAATTTTTCAGCCTCAAGCGCTGACATACAGCCCATACCTGCAGCTGTTACTGCCTGTCTAAAAATTTTATCTTTGACGTCTCCTGCGGCAAACACTCCGGGTATATTTGTTTCTGTAGAATTTGGTTTTGTGATTAAATATCCTTCTTTATCCATATCTAGCTGCCCTTTAAATAAAGATGTGGCAGGATCATGCCCGATCGCTATGAACAAGCCATGAACATTGATTTGTGTAATTTTCTTTGTTTTTACATTTTTAATTTTAATTCCTGTAACTCCTTTTGGTTTTTCATTTCCCAATACTTCTTCCAGGATCGATTCCCAAATAATTTCAATTTTTTTATTTTCCATTAATTTTTTTTGTAGCATCTTTTCAGCACGCAGCTTATCTCTCCTATGAATAAGTATAACTTTAGTTGCAAATTTTGTTAAAAAAATTGCTTCTTCTACTGCGGCATTACCTCCACCAATAACAGCGACTTCTTTATCTTTGAAAAAGAAGCCATCACATGTAGCACACCCCGAAACACCAAATCCTCTGTAGTTTTGTTCGGACTTTAAATTCAACCATCTTGCTTGAGCACCAGTTGAAATTATTATTGAATCAGCAGTGTATTCTTGCCCACTATCACCTATAGCTTTGAATGGTCTTTTATTTAAATCTACTTTTTTTATGTAGTCTTGAATCATTTCAGTTCCAACTGCTTTAGTCTGTTCTTCCATTTGGCCCATTAGCCAAGGACCTTGTACGACATCAGAATATCCAGGGTAATTTTGAACATCCGTAGTTGTTGTCATTTGTCCTCCAGGCTCAGAACCATATATTAATATTGGTTTAAGCATGGCTCTAGCTGTATAAATTGCTGCGGTATATCCTGCTGGGCCAGATCCTATAATTAATACTTTCGAATGTTTTCTCGAGTTATTCTTCATACTTGAAGTACATATGGGTACTTTTAATTAAATTTAAAGTTTTCAACAAATTTTAATCTTATTCGAAAGAATCGTTGTGTTGTTGGTTGACCCTTACAAAAGTTGTGCACTTGCTTAACTGTTTAAGAGATGGAGCTCCTACATAAGTACAACTACTTCTAAGACCTCCTAATACATTTAATACTGTATCTCTAATTTTTCCACGATATTTTAATTGAACTTTTTTTCCTTCACTACTTCTATAATCAGAAAGACCACCGTAATGTTTATCAATTGCTGCGTCAGAACTAGATCCATAAAATTCTATAAATTGTAAACCATTTTTTTTAATTTTTTTTCCACCACCTTCTTCATGTCCGGCAAACATTCCACCTAACATTACAAAATCTCCTCCCCCACCAAATGCTTTTGCTACATCGCCCGGGCATGTACAACCGCCGTCTGCAATAATGTGTGCACCTAAACCATGTGCAGCATCGGCACATTCAATAACCGCGCTTAGTTGAGGGTAACCGACTCCTGTTTGAATACGTGTCGTACATACACTTCCTGGACCTATTCCTACTTTAACTATGTCTGCGCCATTCATAACCAGTTCTTGAGTCATATCAGCTGTAACCACATTTCCTGCAATTATAGTTTTGGTAGGATATTTTTCTCTAACTGAACCAACAAATTTACTAAAATGATCGGAATAACCATTAGCAATATCAATACATATAAATTCAAAAAAACTGCATTCTTTCAAAATAGCATTAAGTCTTTTATAGTCTCCACTGCTTGTGCCCGTACTAAGAATAAGATGAGGATATATTTGTTTAATTGCTGAACTGCGTTTAATTGTTTTGATATCATGTTGTTTAGTCAAACATGTCATTATTTCAAATTTTGCTAAATTTTTTGCAATCTCTATTTCTCCGACGCCATCCATATTAGCGGCCATAATTGGAATTCCTGACCACTGATGATTGCTATGTTTAAATTTATAGGTACGTTTAAGCTCTACTTCTTTGCGACTTGATAATGTACTGCGTTTAGGCCGAAAAAGTACATCGTCGTAGTCCAGCTTGATATCTTCTTCAATTCGCATATTTCCATAGAGGAGGTATAAAGGTTTATTATTTTAAAGAAAAGCTATTTATTATATGTGGATAAACAAAATATAGAAATATATATAAGTATTTATGGGAAAGCTAAAAGCCTTACTTCTAAGCGAAGGAATGCATGGGATGATTAGCCAAGTAGAAGGAATGGCAAAAGCTTTGGATGTCTCATACAGTCACAAAATTGTAAGATTAAAATTTCTGTGGAATTTAATACCTCCCAAATTTACTCCAATTTCGGAAATAATAATGAAAGATAAAATATATTTATTTGAAAACGAAACTCCCGATCTAATTATTTCTTGTGGAAGAAAGAGTGTGGTTCCATCTATACTTCTTAGGAAAAAATACCCAAAAGTATTTACCATTCATATACAAAACCCCAAAGTAAACTTTAAAAATTTTAACGCTATTATTGCACCTGAGCATGATAATTT
>Ga0066851_10000100_pt1 | contig 39506 bp, 40 predicted proteins | sample ETNtaG_7_FD_65493 | JGI IMG/M metagenome (GOLD analysis project Ga0066851, IMG submission 65493) | Marine microbial and viral communities from oxygen minimum zone, Eastern Pacific Ocean - ETNP201406SV65 | ecosystem: Environmental > Aquatic > Marine > Oceanic | place: Pacific Ocean: Eastern... | reverse complement strand
TCCTTGACGTCCATAACGAATGATAGGAATAGGGCTGCGAAAAGCAGTATGAACAGCGACACCATCAGGGTGACGTTTGCCTTCTCGATCGCCTTGGCCCCACCCCAAATGGCGGCTAGGGTGATCAATACGGTAATCATCTGGAAGAAGATGACCTGTTCCGGTGACTGGAGGAACGAGTTCCAGACCTCGATCGTGTCAACCTCCTGAGAGAGACCGCCTCTGATGGCAATCTGGAAGTAGTTCAAGCACCACCCAGTGACCACGGCGTAGTAGAATCCTATTGCACAGTTTATCCATGCGGTCCACAGGCCCATCCATGCGAACCTCCGGCCGGCGAATATCCTGAATGTCCCAACTGTCCCGACCCTGCTCCTCTTCCCGAGTGCGAACTCGGCAATTATCAGGGGGACAGACCAGAGGAAGAGGAAAATCAACCATGGGACGAGGAACGAGCCCCCCCCGTTGGCACCCACCATCCGAGGGAATCTCCAGATGTTCCCAGTCCCGATGGCAGCACCGATGGTTGCGAAGATGAGCCCTAGTCTACCACTGAACTGGTCGCTTGACTTCTCTGCATGCGAATCCAATATATCCCCTCACTTCGCCTTTCCGGGGTTGATTGCTACGGGGATTGGTGCTTCTTCTGGGGGCATTCCGAGAATCCTCTCGTCCTCTGAGAACATCTCCCTTAGAGTGAACCCAAGCCCACCCCACACGAAGGTGGCTATGACGAGGAACATCAGGATGCTGAAAACCGCGTCCCCGAAGCCTGCTCTATATGGTATGGACAATTCGTAATAGTTTCCACCTTCTTCCACTGTCGGATAGGTGAATGGGAAAGCGCCGTTGGTGGTTCCAAGCATTGCCTTGTACTGGATCTTCCCAACTGAGGTGTCTGGCAGCGGTATTAGGCTGACCAGCCGGGTTCCGTTAGAGCCATCCAGTAGTGTGCACTGATCGAATGTCTCGTTGAATCCGGATCTCTCCCATGGGACCTCTACCCAATCAGTAGGGCCGAAGTCGTTCTGTTGCCTGGTTGGCTCGACAAAACGCCACATGAGGTGTGTCATTTCTACGTCTGGGCTGAAGGGGAACAACGGGTCTAAGCAGAGTCCGACGGGTATGTCCCCGTCAGAGGGTACGGAGACGTTTGTAGGTGGTTCCAACCACTGTGTAGAAGTGGTGTTCTCAATTCCCACGATGGCCCTGTATCGGGGGTCGTCTGCCATCTCGACCATGTAGAATGGGACACCGAGGTTCCTCACAGAAATGTGTGCAATGTCCTCCGGGTTCTCGTGGAACGCGTTTCCAATTTCGATTGTGTAGCAGTATGAGTTGTGAACACCATAGTGCCAGTCGCAGAAATCTCCAGTCGTAGGGTAGAGATCCGAAGACTGCATTGGAGCGTAGTCAGTCATCTGCCCCATGACTTGGCCGTGATATACCAGGTACTCGTCGTCTGGGGAGTAGCAGTTCGTGCAGTGCCCCCACGGCCAGAGGACCAGTTCGGAGAAAGAGTGCCACGTAAGTGTGGACTTGAAGTCCGAGGCCCCGTCCATGTTATCGTCGTTCATCTCAGTGAGATCTTGGATGAACTTGGTCTCTGGTTCGGTGTTGCCACCCCACCAATCCTCATCAGTCTGGCCGTCGGCATCGTCGTCCTTACCGTCTACGTGGTCCTCGTTAATCTGACCGTCGCCATCGTTGTCCTCGGTATTCGGAGGTCCGTTGTAGACGTCGTTGTTTGGACCGTCGGCATAGCAGAACCCAGGGAAGAGAGGGCCTGTCGCACCCAATGGTGCACCCCACTCGAACTGGTAGTTTCGATTGAGGTCGACACCATCGCATCCTTCATCGACAGCCTCGTCGATATCGGGAATTGGGGTCACCCCGGTGTGGGTGTTGTCGCGTAGGTTCTTCCTCCATCCACTCTGATAGCAGTTCTCCCAAGCGGTTTCACCGCAGAATTCCTCCCTGTCGTACCTATTGCCATCAACGTTTAGCATTGGGATTAGGTAGATTTCTCTGGTATTGACCATGTCAGTGATGAACTGCTCGCTGAAGTCCTCATCGACGCCCAAGTCACCGGGACCGCATGGGATTCCGTCCCCATTGCTGTCTTGGAATGAAGAGTTCAGCATCAAGCAGTCTCCATCGTTGTCTATGCCATCCCATCCGTCTTCATCGATCAGGCCGTCGCCATCGTTGTCCACACCAGCCTTGCCATAGTAGAATGCCAAGGTTTCAAGGAAAAACATCGGGACCTCGTATGACATCCACTCCCTGGCATGGTGGTTCCCAACCAACATTACGTCCGGTCGGTCGGCATAGTTTCCATCGTCTCCATTGAAATCATTGTATTCACCGTCCTGGACATTTCCGGTGATCTTCATCCATGGACTTGCATGGTTGTAGTACCAACCCTCGTACTCGCCGGATGTCATTACATCCCCTCTTGCATTGAATCCACCGAGAAGTCCTTCATGGAATTGGAGGAAATCGGGGTAGTACGCGGCTAGAGTCTGCATCCTTTGTTTCATCGAGAAATAATCATGATACGATCGAAACTGTAGTTGGTCGGAGTCTCCGTGCGGGCCCCATGGGAAGATCTGGTTTGCATACTCGGCCGACCAGATGTCTTCAGGAGACGTTCCTGAGTCTGACTCCTGTGCAGTTGTAATAGGAGCTAGAGCAACGGGAGAGAGCATGCTCAGAAGGAACGGGAGGAGCATTGCTGCGACTGGCGCTCCGGGATTGGAAAGTCTCTTTCTTCCCAAAGTAGGGGGGTTCTGACCAGCCATACTGTGTTTTGCGGGTAAACCCTACGTATTGAATCGTGCGGAGAACGGTCCGTAGGACCGGGATGGCTTTTTGAAGTGGACCTCTTCGGAAAAGGCATGACAATCGGGTCAGAAATCGCAAAAGAATTGGCTGGAGAGGAGTTGTTTTACGATTTCTCTACCCAAGGATTTGGTTTTCTTGTATTGCTAATCGGGGCTTCTGTGGCTGCCGGGCTGGTCTCCAGGAGAGTCCTTTTCCCCCGTGTAATGGACCTCTTCTCGAAGACTGAGAGAATTGATGGCAAGTCCCTATTCGCGCCAAAGTCACTAGCATGGATGATTGGGTTGCTGACAATGTGGCAGTCTGTTGACTGGATTCTTGAGAACGTAAGTGCTGTGGATAACGAGTATATCTGGAATTCTGACTTGATGCATGATGTTGGCGAAGCATGCAGAGCTGGATTTGTGATTCTAATGCTAATTGCAGCATACAGGCTAGTCGACTTCTTGGATGCGTTCATCGTTGTGGAGGGCGATAACATGGCAGCAAGGAGATCTCTAGCCAGTGTAGCAGAGGCAATCGGTAGACTCGCAGTAGTGATAGTTGGTATCTTCGTATTGGCAGGACTAGTGGGATTGAATCTCAATGGCATGATCGCGGGACTGGGGATCACTGGCCTGGCACTGGCCCTTGCAGCGAAGGATTCCGTGGCAAATGTCTTCGGGGCAATATCGATAATAATCGATCAGCCGTTCAATGTCGGAGACTGGATTATCGTAGAGGGCATTGAAGGAGAAGTTGTCAGCATTGGGCTTAGGACCACTATGATCAGAACCGGTAACGATACGATTGTCACGATGCCCAATTCGAACATTACAAACTCTCCCGTGGAGAACTTCACCATGAGGAGATTCAGGAGGATCAGGCCTTCATTCGAGTTTGAGGAGGATAGTGATGAGGGGTCTCTGAAGAAGTTCTGCGATTCCCTATGTGAGCAGGTTCTTGCAGACCCAAGGGCGACCAAGGGGGGAGATTCCTGGGTGAAAATCACGAACAGCCTCCCTCCGAAGATTACTGTTTCATGCAATTTCTACTGCCAGTCTAGCTCCAACATCCAAAGAGAGTTTACAGAGGATATTCTGCTAATGGGGAGAGCCAGGGGATTGGAGTGCGAGCTGAGTTTCCATGAGCCTAGACGTAGGGCTAAACTCTAGGTGTTTTAGTTGGCGAAACTGATTCTGATACGCCATGGGCAATCTGTTTGGAATGCTGAGAATCGGTTCACCGGATGGATTGACGTTGATCTTTCTGAGAAGGGCATCTTGGAGGCCGAAGAAGCCGGTCGGGAACTCAGAAACCAAGGAATTGACGTAGTCCATACAAGCGACCTGATTCGCGCGCAGAGAACTGCTGAGATTGTCATTCGGGCTAATGAGTCATCGAACGAAACCGTGACTAAGTCTGACTGGAGATTGAACGAGAGGAATTACGGTTCTCTCCAAGGACTAAACAAGGCGGAAACGGCCGAGAAGCATGGTTCGGAGCAGGTCCACATCTGGAGAAGATCGTTCGATGTAGCCCCCCCTGATGGTGAGAGTCTGGAAATGACTGCAATAAGGACGATCCCCTACTTCGAAGAAGAGATCCTGCCCGACCTTGAAGCGGGAATGGACGTCCTAGTATCCGCGCATGGAAACTCCCTAAGGTCGATTGTGATGCATATCGAGAGAATTTCTCCGGAGGACATAGTTTCATTCGAGATCGCAACTGGAGTCCCTAGGTACTACGAGTTCGTTGATGGTGAAATCAAACTAGTCGATTGAATGGAACCTCGGGCGCGGGAGACATCCTCCGATAGGCCCCCATCAGAACTATGCTGGCAATGAGGAACGCTGATGGCATGATAATTTCCTGTGACGACGGAGGGAAGGTCCCGTACAGAGAGGTGATTCCGAAGAATCCCGCCATAATCGACAATGCCCCTACGGTCCTGTTGTTGAACATCTTCTTCTGGAAACTAGGAACGTACCCGATCAGTCCCACTGCAGGCTGAGGGGCCCCCGATTGATGGGATGTTGCCTCTATTACATCCAACAGGCACTGTTCGTACTCCCAGATGGCTATGCCCCCTCGATGGGTGTAAAACACGTTTTCAGAGGCCCACTTGCTGGGAGCGGTTTCTCTCCAACCCCCTATCAACGAGAGTCTTAGCCCGACAATGTCGGCATCTGTTCCTGAGCTATAGTGAACCCTTGAGAGATCGTGGATCAGAGAAGCGAGGTCCCTAATTGCTGGGAAACCACAATCCGGTGGATGGAGAGCATCGGATAGCCGTGGTCTACCGATTCTAACGGACTCTCCTCTGAAGTCATCTAGCCTGACGTCCCCGATATAGAGCATGCATTCTGAGTCTCTTGAGTATGGGGCCCTCCAAATGGAATTGGCATGGAGCGCCTCCTCCATTTCCGAAACCCTGGAGTTCCATCTCTTGGGGTCTGGTGGGGTGACTCGGATTTCCTCGACATGCCTATGAATGGCTCCTAGTTTCCTTCCGCATTCCCTCAGAATCTCATCTGCCTTGTCCTTGTTTTGATTTGCGAATGCATCTGAGAGTAGTTCTCTTGAGTTGGCTATTGGTTCCCTTTCCTTCCGAATCAAGATGATATCGGAACCCTTCCAGGAATATCCCCCACATGGCAAATCGCAAGACTCTGGGTATGACTTGGCTCTCTTTCTGAATAAACCGTCGGACCCCCACGGGAGAAACTCTGCCACCCATTCGGTCTCAGATCTGAGATGCGCCACAGGACCACGTACATTGTCGGAAATTGAGGCCTGAACTATCGAATCGGGATCGGGGACCTCCCCCCAGGCATTCAGTTCCGAAACGATATCGAGCCAATCAGACGCTGTGGTCAATTTGGAAGGATGAATCATCGAGCATGATAAGGCAGATAGAGGGCCCCCTCCGGAGAATTCCAAGATTTCGAACCCAAGTGGTGCGATTTCGCCGTGCTCAATCTGAGGCAGTCCCCCAGGCCTCCAAGATCCAACCCACTCCGACATCTTCTCTCAGGGCTAGGAAAGGGTCCAAGACTTCATTGAATCGGTCTGCGAAGGCTTTGAATCGTAGTGGCCCAAGCGAATGGCGTGGAGCAGAGTAGTTCCGAAATCCCAATTGCAGTCGATATGGATGGGACGCTGATTCTGACTGACATGAGCTGGGTGAGCATTCGAAGAGTAATACTCAGGCGCCCGTGGACAATAATGGGAATGCTGGTTAAGGAATTCACTGGGAGGAGGGCGCAATGGAAAAGGGATCTAGCTGAGAGGTTGGTTTTCGAACCCGCTGAATTGGACTATCACGAGGGTTTCCTTGACTGGTTGACTGGGGAGAGAGCCAAGGGGAGGACTTTGATTCTAGCCACTGCATCAGACAGACTGATTGCAGAACAAGTAGCCGGCCATGTCGGGTTATTCTCTGATGTAATGGCCTCGGACGCATTATTCAATCTCAGAGGGGAAAAGAAGGCTGAAGCTCTAGTATCAAGATTCGGCGAGGGGGGGTTCGCTTATGCGGGCAACAGCATGCATGACTTGCCCGTTTGGGAGCATTCGGGGGAAGTGATTGTGGTGAACCCCGAGAGGGGGCTTCTGGATAGAGTCGGGGATTCGGCTGACATCATTTTCGAATAGGAACATTTCTGGTTAGTTGTCTTAACGTTTGTACCTCCCGCGACAAATATGGGAAGGAGGGGGATGAGGCTTGGTCGTGTAATCGACAATGTTGCAAAGCGCCTTCTGAAGTTCAGAGTGATCTCAATTCCGGCAAGAGTTGTTTCTAACTCATGGCTGGCTTGGAGTTTTGTTTCTAGATTAGATAGAGTTCGAGCAAGGAGGAAGCGTGACAGGGTTTCCAGAAGCGATCTCCCCCAGCACATCTCCATCATCATGGATGGTAATCGAAGATTTGCCTGGAGTCTGAGTCTGGGTACGAAGATTGGCCATATGCATGGAAAGGAGAAGCTGAGAGAAGTGATGGATTGGGTAATTGATCTGGAGATTCCCTATCTCACAGTTTATGCGCTCTCGACGGAGAACCTAGCAAGCAGGGACTCAGACGAGTTGGAGGCTTTATTCGATTTATACGTTGCTGGGTTTGATGAAATCTCAGAAGACGAGAGGATTCACTCCAGAGAGGTCAGAGTCAGGGTTGTAGGCAGAACCGAAGAACTCCCAGATAGGGTGAACAAGGCAATAGAGAATGCACAAGAGAAGACCAGTGGCTACTCCAACTTCAGATTCACTGTATGCCTTGCGTACGGTGGAAGGGAGGAGATAGTAGACGCAGTAAGGGGAATCGCTTCTGATCACGCATCTGGGAGTCTACCCCTAGAACAGATTGACAATTCTGAGATTTCCAATCGCCTGTACGATGCGGAGATCCCCGATCCGGATTTGGTAATCAGAACTAGTGGCGAGGAGCGGGTGTCGAACTTCCTACTTTGGCAGATCGCATACTCCGAGCTCTACTTCACTGATGTCCATTGGCCTTCTTTCACGAAGTCGGATCTGTATGATGCTATAGAGACCTATCAGATGAGGAGGCGTCGGTATGGAGAATGATCGGTGCGATGAATGTGGACACCATGGGTACAACAACCCAGCAGTAGCCGCAGATGCCGTTGCTCTCAGACAGGTCGACTCTCGTGTGGAGGTTTTGCTAATCAGACGTGGGAGTGAACCAGAAATATGGCATGGAAAGTGGGCCTTTCCCGGTGGATTCGTAGAATACGGGGAAGACCCAGAACGAGCAGTGCTGCGGGAACTCGAGGAGGAGACAGGCATCATTGGGCGCAACCCTGTTGCTCTTGCAATCCACGGAGAACCCGATAGAGATCCAAGGAAACACATCATCGCACTATTCTACCGAGTTGACGTTGATACAGATGCTGTTCCACGGAGTGGCGATGACGCAATAGACGCTGCTTGGGTGGACATAACGGAAATTTCACCTGAGCAGGTGGCTGGAAGTCACTTCAGAATTATTGAGCAGATTCGCAATTAACCCTATACACGCAACCCCATGGGACAGTCATGAGTAGGAAACTGAAGATTGATACTGGTGTAACGAAGTTCGGACCATACAGCCCTGGAATCTGTGTTAAAGATCACATCTGGCTATCAGGACAGGTCGACATAGACGCTGGTGATGATATTGAGTCTCAGACAATAGGCACATTGGCAAAGATCGAGGATCTATTAGCGGCAGCAAACAGTTCGAAAGCCGATCTGGTAAAGGTCACCATCCTAATGACTGACGTCGATGATTATGGAAAAATCAACGAGATTTACGGAGATTGGCTAGGAGATACAATCCCTCCTGCAAGAGCTGCATATTGCGTTTCAAAATTGCCTCTTGGGGCTCTAGTGGAGATTGTGTGTGAGGCTTTTAGGAGCTCAGGAGACTACAGGACAGATCTGCCTCCGGAGCTAGAGGAGGCTTTGGTATAGTGAAATTGGATGACATTATCGTGAAGAGGTTTGAGTCTCCGGATGAGGTTCGGACATTCGAGAAAGGCAAGTTTGAGATTGTCCACTTTGAGGGGATGACGATTGGTAGAGCAACTTACTACCCTGGGTGGAAGTGGTCAGACGATGTTTCTCCTATCTCGGGAACTGACTTCTGTGAAGTAGAGCATTTGGGAATGGTAATCTCTGGTGTCGCAACGTGTGCTTTCAAAGATGGGGAAGTTCACGAGTTGCGAGCAGGTGACCTATTCTATGTAGGACCTGAGCCGCATGATAGTTGGGTAGTTGGTGACGAGGATTACGTCTCTCTGCATTTCCATGGCGCAGAAAACTATGCGGAGTGAAAAAAATTTCTAAGCAAACAATAACCACAATCGAAATGGAGGGGAATCCGAATGAGTGTCTTCAAAGCCTATGATATCAGAGGAATTGCGGGGGATGAATTAGATGTTGAATTCTCAGAAAGACTAGGGCAGGCGATTGCTACGCATCTCAATGCAAAAAGCGTATCCCTGGTCAGAGACATCCGCGAGTCGAGTCCGAGTTATCACGAGGCTTTTGTGAAAGGACTAAGATCTGCGGGTGCGGATGTGATTGACCTTGGAATCTCGACCACGGGGGTCCTCTACAGATCCACTGTTGATCTTCCCGTAGATGTCGCAGTCGCAATTACTGCTAGTCATAATCCCCCTGAATATAATGGTTTCAAAATCTGCCAAGGAAAAATGCCACTGGGCGGAGAATCCTTACAAGACATCAGAAGGACATTCGAAGCTGGTGAATTCAGAAGTGGCGATGGTGCTTACCTCTCAATGGATGACTACGAAGATTCCTACATAGGAGCAATCGAAGAAATCGTGAGTAAGCCTTCGAGAGAGGTCAGAGTGGTATTGGACTGTGGGAATGCTGTTCCGGGCCCTCTGGCACTTAGGACTCTTGAGCGACTAGGGGTAGATGTGATTCCCATCTATTGCGACTGGGATAATTCATTTCCAAATCATCCACCAGACCCAACGAGACATGAGAATATGGTTGATCTCGGAAAGGCGGTGGTCGAACATGGTGCAGAATTCGGGATTGGAATGGACGGTGATGGTGATCGTCTAGGCGTGGTAGACGAAAATGGTAATTTCATCCACCCCGACAGGTTGATGGGGATATTTGTCAAAGATGTAATGGAAAATATTGAAGAAGGGGCTTCTGAGGAGGAGAGAACAATCTTCTTCGATGTAAAGTGCAGTATGGCCCTAGAGGAGGCGATTCTTCGATTGGGTGGAATTCCAAAGATGGTGAGGACTGGCCACACTTTCATGAAATTGGAATTGAGAGAGAATCCTGATTCTCCGATGGCAGGAGAAATGTCGGGCCACTTCTTCATGAATGACTGCTGGGATGGTTTCGATGATGCCGTTTACAATGCTGCAAGACTTCTGGAGATCGTCGGCAGGGATAAGTCACCAGATCATGGGGGTGTGAAATTCTCAGAGCGGTTCGAGTTCATGTCTGAGTACCCGTCTACGGATGAGGGTAAGGTCCCATTGGTCGGAGAAAGGGAAGAAGTGATGGCAGCGGTAAAGAATGCGTATGAAGACATGGAGTTCTCGGAAGTTGATGGGGTACGAGTGAGATATGACAGGGGTTGGTTCCTCTGTCGCCCAAGTAATACAGAGCCAATTCTGGTGATGAGGGCCGAGGCCAAGGATCGAGCCTCTTTGGAAGAAATCCTGACGGACATAGGGGATAGGATAGGTCATGTCGCAGACATTGGGAAACTAAAGTGAGACTCTGCGAGTTGTCCTCTCTGTTTCACCGATTCTCTTATGCCAGTATCGAATGTGGGCGCTTCGCTGCCACTGTAGCTTAGCCCGGTAGAGCGTCTGATTCGTAATCAGAAGGCCGAGAGTTCGAATCTCCCCAGTGGCTCCATCACGATGCTAGTCCCATGCTCCCTATTGCATCGCCAAACTTTCTAGATGAGTCTTTCAGCGAGGATATAACGGGCATTGGCTCACCGGAGAGGAAACTCATAGTTGAGCCTCCTCCCGTACTGTTGTGAGAAACAAGATCTGAAGCACCTCTGCTGTTTACCAAAGCACTCGTGTGACCACCTCCAATAATGGTCATCGCATTCGTCTCAGTACACATATTGAGTATCTCGATAGTTCCGAAAGCAAATGCGGGGAGTTCGAAGTATGATGCTGGGCCATTCCACAGAATGCAACCGGCATTCTGTATCATCGGTTTGAGTGATGTTAGTGTCTCAATTCCAACATCGTATATTGGATTCTCAGTAGGTAGTTCACCTATTGACAAGTGGACCCTATTACCATCCGACTCAACTGCTACATCTATTGGAAGAAATGCTTTTTCTGGATGCTCAGAAATTATTCTCCCAGCCATCTCCCATGCGATTTCGAAGTCATCGCCAAGTGAATTGCGGATGAAATCCTTGTTTCTCTCACCGATGTCATTGCCATCGATCCAGAGCATCAAGTTACCTGTTACACCAACAAATGCGATTCGGTCTACTTGTTCCTTTGAAATTAGATTCAATGCTACCCTAACTGAGTCATCACATTTTGCCCCTCCTAGTATTGCTAGATATGGGCTGGGAGGATCCCGTAGTGCTGTTCTAAGGGATCGAATCTCCTTCTCCATTAGAGTTCCAGCAATGCAAGGAAGTGCGTGGGTAAATCCAGTTAGGGTAGGTGATCTTCGATGGGCCGCGGCAAACGCATCTGTGACATATACGTCTGAAACAGTGGAAAGAGTGGTGACAATATTGGTATCTTCCGTGTCCTTGTTTGAACTGAACTTTATCCCATACTCTTCATCATGTTTCCTCACATTGTCCAAGAAAATGATATCCCCATCTGACATGGTTCCAATCTCATCGATTGCTTTGTCGCCACAGACATCTGGAACGTATTTTATTGGTCGGTCTAGAATCTGGGAGAGTCTCTCGCAATGCTTGGACATGTCGGTGAAGTCATATTTTCCTGGTCTAGATTGATGTCCGATTATTATCACTCGTGATGTCTCAAGAATCTTTAGGGTGGGGATAATCCCCTTCAGCCTCCCATCATCCAGCAATCTACCAGTTGATGGTTCCAGAGGAGAATTCACGTCGACTCTGTACAGAACTGTTCGGCCTCTGAGGTCGAAGTCTTCGAGGGTAAGAACCCCTTCCACGACTCGTCCACTAGGAGAGTGTTTTTGGCCGTTGTGGATGATTTTCTGAATGCTTTGGACCCAAAACTCCTTTCTGTTATGTCAATTCAAGACCGTATGTGGAATGGGATACATCGACTCTTGTTGGACCCGGGGGGCAAGATTGGAGAGTGCCTGTTTCAGAGTTAGAGAGCAGGCAAGAAAGGATGTCAATTGCATTGGCAGAGGCGGGTATCGAGTCTGCGTACATTGAAGATCCTGTGGAATTATATTGGCTTACGGGAGGTCGTCAGAACTCTGCTATCCTAATTGGAGCCGAGGGTGCAGAAATCCAAACTAGGCACTTGGTTCGCAGATCTATTGCAAGAGCTGCATTCGAAGGGGGAGATGAAGACTGTCCACACATCACAGAGAAGCATCCTCGGATGGGCGAACTGTCGGAAATGTTGGCAAAATTCGGATGTATCAGGAAACCTGCAATGACAGGAGGAAAGGTTCCTAGAGGCCGATGGAGTTTCATTAGTGAGAAAATGGGAGGTCTGGAGGGGCCCTCACAAGATTGCACCGATCTACTATACAAATTGAGAGAAGTGAAATCAGAATGGGAGTTGTCAATGATGCGAGAGAGTGGAGAAATCAACCATTCGATGTTCGAGTCTATTCGTGAATCTGGGGGTATTGGAAAAACCGAGTTAGAAATGGCAGGAGTAGCTGAAGAGGTCAGTAGGGCTTCTGGGTTTGGAGGGAGAATTAGAATGAGGAAGTGGCCAATGGATTGCGACAGAGTTGTAATTGCTGCAGGCAGATCCGGAGGGGTTCCTTCATACTTTGACTCCGCTGTTGGTGGTGTTGGTGGGAGCCCGATTTCATCACTTGGAGCGGGATTCTCCAAAGTCAGGGAGGGGGTCCCTGTTCTCATTGACATTGTTCACGTTCACAGAGGTTACGTTTCGGATTGTACCAGAATGTTCTGTTCAGGGAAACTGGACAGTGAATGGGAAGAGAGATTGGGTGACATGATTGAGATCGGCGAATTAGTCAGAGGAGTCCTAGGCAGAGGTGGGGATTGCTCGTCTGCTTGGAGGTCTGGTAGAGAGGTTGCTGAAGAAATGGGTCATGGTGAGAATCTAATGGGAATTAGGCCTGAACAGGCGAATTTTCTGGGGCATTCAGTGGGACTAGAGCTAGATGAGACCCCAGTAGTGGCCAATGGGTTCGACCGACCCCTACATTTGGGAGGGACGATGGCAATTGAACCAAAGGTGATTCACAGAGACGGGGCAGTAGGGATAGAGGACACGTGGAATAGGACCTCTGAGGGAATGGAATGTCTTACCTCTGGAGAAGACCTTCCCAGCCTGGTTCAGTGGTGAACACATCGAAATCTTACTATCTTTCAGTTAGTCCTATTGCCGGTTTCGTTCACGACGATTCATGAGCGGGGGCGCCGGTGTGGTTCATAGAATCGTAGCGAGGACCCTCAGGAAGCGGAATGACCCGCATGGGAAGTCAATTGTTGACCCATCAATTCTGAAGGGAGTGGAAATTGATAATTCGGGAATTGTAGAGCTTTGGATAAAGCCCGGCAATCCACACTGTCCATGCTGTCTCGATGATCTGATTGGCTTGAGGGGGTTGCTGAAGAAGCAACGGGGGGTTCTCGCGTGCCATATCGAAATTGTTGGAATTCCTCAATCGGATCGATGGACTGCGGCAATCAATGAGTAGTTCAGGGTTTTTCTCCGTCCCATTCGTTCCTCTCTCCGATCTCAACGAGTTTCAGGGATATTCTGCTGTAAAGCCACCATGACATTACCGATATTCCAATCACGGACACGGTGAAGGAGACCATGAAATCGGACATTCCGAATTCACCGGTCCTCCCACCGAGTCCATCTTCCAGTTTGCTTGTTGAACCTAAGTCCGGCCTTCTTCATCCACTTGTTGAATTTTGTAGCCCCAGCACCTGTGGCGATGATGAATTCCTCCCTGTCCTCCTGCGCCTGGATGTACCCCTTGGCAGCAATTGTCTGATCTATCCACTCATCTATGCTCATTAGAACTCCTGAAAGTGTACTGGACTCTAATGCCGCTTCCAGTTCCTCTGCCGAAGCCCCGGCAGACTCCAGATCCCGCATCATTAGGTCTGTGATTGACCTGGACTTGTCCTTCCTTGGGGGCTTGATAATAGGGAGGCGGGGTTTTATCTTCGGATCTATTGTAATCCTAGAGCCGTTTTTCAGTCTACCTTCGACTGATTGAGCCATTGCAGCGTGGAACTCCTCTTCACAGTCCCAGCAGATGAATGAGAAATCCGACGGGCTTTCCATGACGTTGCTCCCTCTCGGGTCCATCTCTTCCCCACAATGCGGGCAGGCATGAAGACAGAGTACGGGAGCTATCTTCCTGCGGAAGTCGACAATATCTTGAGGGGTCCCGGAAAGCTCGAGCATTTCGTGATCCCTAGCTGCCTCGAGCCCCCTGGTCTCTAGTTGGTCCCTTAACTTCGATCTCTGCTCATCCTTAGATTCGTCATCCAAGCTGTTCTCTAACTTCACAATCAATTCGATAGTTTTGCCCAGCCGATTCATTACTAGCTTCTTGTTCCTGAAGTCCTCAACCCTTGCTAGTCGAAGTTGCTCCTTCTTCTCCTGCAATTCTGCGAAGATGTCTTTCTGCTCACGCTTGAAGCGAGTCTCCTCTATCTTGTCTACCTTCTTCTTGTCCTCCGATAGGACATCAGCTAGGAACCTCTGTCTACCTGAGGATCTGGGGCCTGCCTTCACTGCATCCAAGACTGAGTTGGCTACCTCTTTCTTGATGCCGTAGTTGTTGATTAGGGTCTCAGAATCTAGCTTCTTGAGATCTCCAATCTTGATTCCGCCATCCGAGAGAATCTGAGCGGTCGTCTCATCAATCCCTCGCCTCAATAGAGCGAGATAAGTGTCCTTCTTTGCCACTAAATCCCTCCCTTTGGCTCAGGCAACTTCTCCAGCCAGGCTAACCCTCGGAAGGGGGGGGCCTCTATCAAGTCGATGTCAATTTGTCTAGAATTGCTATTCTGAAGAGATTTCATCGGTAATTGTTATCCAATCGATTGGCTCGAGATTCTCTGGTCTTAGATCAGCCCAACCGCCATCCAAATCTGAAAGTTTGGAAGAGAGTAGTTTTGTAACCGACTTCGACCATCTCTCCCTGTGCCACCCGGAAACACGAGAGATCCTGGAAGGGGATTTGGATAGTAGGGTCCTCATCTTTCTCCTTTTGTTTGAGAAGCAGTGCCTAGTGATGATTCTGAACAGTTGCTTGTTCGTTCCTTCTGCCTCGGGTCTGATGGCCGGCTTCAGGACTACGAGCCTAGATTGTACACGAGGAGAGGGGCTGAATGAACTCGGAGAAACTCTTCTGTCTAGAGAGACATCGAAGTCAAGCCACAGATTCAGGCCCAATGGTCCAATGTCATAGGGAGCGGAGAACATTGCCATCCTGTGAGCGAACTCCTCTTGGACTAAGAGAATGGAAAGTTGTATTGGTTCAGAAGAGTGATATTTCGTAATTCTATCAACTATTGGACTCGAGATCTGATATGGGAGATTGGATATCACGTGAGTAATCCCTTCTGGCCATCTTTCTGAGACTGCATCGGCTTCTTCCAGAATTAGGGGGCATTCTTTTCCCCCAAATACCCGTTCCAAGTGTTCCACTGACTGTTTATCAATCTCAATCGCTGTGACATTTGACTGGCTCCTTAGTAGTTCTAGAGTGAGTGATCCTGGGCCTGGTCCAACCTCTAGAACGTGAGAATTACTCGAAAGAGGGGTGTTGAATTCTTCTGTGAGGCGAATGGTCCTCTCTATTACTTCCTCATCGACCAAGTAGTGCTGGCCGAGTGTTTTGCTAGGACTAATTCGATCCCGGAGGAGGTCAACCAGGAGTCGGGTACCAAGACCTTCCAGCGACTCCATATCAGTGCTCTGTGCGGACTAGCAAATCAAGTAAGCGGGGAGTCTGGGCAACATCCTCCATCTCCTTCACATACCGTTCTGCGAGAAGTATGACTGACTCTATGCCGCAAGCCTCGTCTACATCTTCGAAGTTTTGCCATCCTGCAATACCCCTCTTCTGGACCATTTGTATAGCCTTGGAGTTGCCAATCCCCGATAATAGTTGGAAGGAGTGGAATTTTAGCGACATTGGGCCCGCACTGTTGAAGAATGATAAATGCCTATCAGAATCCGCTAGAATAGAATTGGAAAGGGCGGCGATTAACTCCAGTTGTGAGGTCCCACTGAGATCCTTGAGGCGCACTTCCGAGAGTGAGCCGACGTTTTCCACGGGTATTTCGATTGTTTCGCCTACGGAAAATCCAGTTATGTCACTTACTCTTGCTCTGATTAAAAACAAGGAGGGTTCGCTAATGCATTGGATCTCATGACCGATTGGCCTTCTTTCCTGGATGTCGAGAATCCTTAGTCTGACCTCTTTGTGAAAGGGATCATTTTCTCCCCCGTCAGGGTCTTGGACGTCCTTGGGCTGCATAATCTCCAACCCACCCAGAATGGTTCTCCCTCATGAATGAGTTGTTCAAAAGCGGTTTGAAGCGCTAAAGGACGTGTTGACGAATCACAGTGATTACATCCTCGATTTCCGAGGTATCCATGGCAATCCTCTTGCTAGCGATGATGACCCTTACGTCGGAAACTGAAAGTGGAGAGAGTTCGGCTAACTTGGAGGAAACTTCCGGGTACTGCTTCAGTTTCTCGTTTTCCATTAGAGCAGCGAACAGGCTAGTGTATACTGCAGGGTCGGTCTTGATTTCCCCGGTCCGATGGCCACTGGCGCTTGCCTTCCATTCTGCATGTTGTAGCGCCATTGTCTGCTCATAGGAAATCTCCCCTCTTCTCTCGATTGCCTCGAGAAGCTTATCTCTAACGGTTGCAAAGTCAACAAATTCTCTTTCAGTCATTTTCCCACCTACTCTATTGGTCTGAGATGCTCGGGTCGGGCAACTACTGTCTTCATCATGTTGCCATCGGCGACTCTGATTACATATGCCCTTCCTTGGGTTCCTGATATTACTCCAGTTCTCCCTTGGAAACGTCGGTGTGGCATCCCCTTCTGCTGGGCTCCATCGAGTACGATTGCCACCTTGTCCCCTTCCTGGTAAGTGTGCATTGACCTTCCAATGAACAGTCTCCTACGCTCCCTCTTGTCCTTCCTAAGGATGCTTCTGGTTCCCTGTCTAGACCCCTTTGTCCTAGTGACCATTTTCTCACTGCTCCATTATCGCGAATTCGGGCGACCTGTGGGGCGTTCTTAAGGACTGGGATGTCAATCTTCTTCTTAGTCGGCGTGAATCTCGAGTACATCGAGGCAGACGACCTCACAATCTTTTCCTAGAACGCTCTGAACAGAAGGGGTGGTTCTACCTTCATCGGAGTGCACCAATTCCTTGACGTAGGTCCCGGCCTCGCACCTCAGAGTAATTTCGACCTCATCGCCCTCGAAAATCACTTTGTCGATAGAGGTGATTTTCCTCCTCCTGGTCTTTGCAGCTCTCCTGTGTGAGACCCTCTTTGGGGTTTCTTGGTCGATAACTTGACCTTCAAGGGAGAGGATTGATTGCTCTGCAATATCATTGTCATCTAGGCCCTCTGCTCTGAATCGAATTGTATAGGTCTTCTCTGATCTGGATTGCTTGACCTCATTGACCTTCTTTCTTGTACACCAGCCCAGGTTGTCAACCTCAACTTTGCCAGGGGCATTTCTATTAACCAACTCAACTAATTCTTCGACTGGGAGTTTCCTCATTGATGGCCTCTTGACTTCCAAGACGAAGGGTCTACCTGACCCGAGGCATCTGACGTCGATGTCTTCCCTCCCCATCCCATGGAATGACGTGTCTTCTGCATCAAGAGCCTCTCTGATAGGTTCACCAATCAGATCTTGCACTGAGTCGGCGTATTGAAGACCTGTGCCCTCACAGGATTCGCAACCCAGAGCCCTGCCCCTGCAGGCCCTACAGGGCCAGCGTGTTTGCGGAATTCCACGTGATAGTTTCCGATATCTGCCATACAGGAAAATTGGCCTGACATCCACGTCGACCCTTAGAGTAAGGCCGTCAACTAGGACCATTACGTCTGGCTTTTCCTTTACGAAATCGATTTTCTTATCGAGTTCCCTGATTCTCTCGTGTATTGATTCAACGATGGCACCTTTGAGGTGATATGAACCGGGTGCCCCATACTTGCTCCGAATTCGATCCTCCTCCTGGATTAGGTCCTTTGGCAAATGGATTCCAAATTGCATAGTCGAGAAGTCTGTATCAGACAGCGTTTCTAACACTCTGTCCACGATATTCTCTATGTCGTCAAAAAGATTCTCGCAGAGTGGGCAATATTCCTGGATTATCTTTGACTGCAGTTCTCTGTCCCTCGTTAGAGCCTCCTCTCTGATTGCTGCTCCTGAATCCGGGCCAGAGCCACTATTACGGAATCCTGAAATCCGAGCCAGGCAGTGGTTGCAAACTCCAATCTTTATGACGTGAGCTATCCCCAAAGGCGCAGGGCATGGGGGGGAGTCCCAATTTATGGTGCTGCCCTCGAAAGCAAAATCGTCGCCATCGAACCATATCTCCTCTGGTTTTTCTTCTTCTGGGACCTCTTCCTCGATTTCTAATTCAGATGTAGCGTAGCCAGCTGATGCATAGATTTGCCACTCATCCTCCTCATCAATATCGTTTCCAGCACCTTCCGGTTCTCTATCCTGCATGTAAATCGCCACCGTAGCGCCGGGGAGGACCCGCTGCTTCGACATGTCCCGGTGTAGAAGCGAGGATTTGAGTGCTTCGTATTGAGAACTATGCTCCTGATGCCCCATGTAATTCGCATAACTCTCTAAGATGAGAGAAGGAATGGATGCCGCTTGAGCATCCAGAGGGCCACTCTAGTTGTACGCCATATTGGCCGACTGGTGTAGCCTTTGGCTTCTCGAGTCTCAAACGCATTATCTCTTCCTCAAATTCTATCTTTCTTTGCTCGTTTTCCTGGCGAGGTTTGCATTTTGCACATTGGCAGTTTGACCGGATTTTCAAGTAGCTAATACTAAACGAGTGCCCATCTGCAAATCTCATTATGCAATACTCTTCGCTCCTCTCTAATTCTGTCAACAATTCTCTCGACATTGTTTCGCCTCGATAATCAACTTCCAAACATCGCACCCTATGATTGTATTTCAATAATGGAGAGGGAGCATCTTCTAGAATGTAGAAGTTCTCATATCTGAAAAATGAAATAGGTCAATTTCCAGCAACGTTTGCCGAACAATGGGGAGTAAGTATGTACCACTACAAACATGAGACAATTGTAGAAGCAGGTGCGGAGTCAACCTTCGCTTGGTTTGAGCATGAGGGTTCGTTTCGAAGGCTGATGCCTCCTTGGGAGGTAGCTGAGGAAATCAGAGCAGATGAGTCTCTTGAGGTTGGTTCTCAAAGGGTTTTCAGATTCCCGATGGGGCCAATCAAGATGACATGGGTGGCAGAACATACAGGTTACCAACCCCCTCATTTCTTCTCTGATAAGATGGTGAAGGGACCATTTTGGTCATGGAGTCATGATCACCACCTTATCGAGGAAAACGGCGTAACAAAAGTTGTTGACGAAGTGACTTACCAAGTTCCATTCGGACCATTGGGGAATCTAGCCGACAGAGCTCTCGGAGGTAGACTAGTCAGAAGGAGACTGATCCAAATGTTCACTGCAAGGGAGCTCAGGTTGCAGAGGGACATGGCACACCACGCAAAGTTCTCAGGAATTCCAAGAAAGAGGATACTTGTTGCGGGTTCTTCTGGGATGATAGGCACTCAACTGGTTGCTTTCCTAGATACCGGGGGTCACGATGTCTGGAGATTGGTTAGGAGGCCTGTCAAAGAAGGTGCCAATGAGTTGCAGTGGGATCCTTCTGCGAACATCCTAGATGAGAGTTCACTGGATGGTTTTGATGCCATTATTCACCTCGGTGGAGAAGGCATTGGAGACAAGAGGTGGAGCAAAGGGCGCAAGAAGATGATTCGGGACTCTCGGGTGGACAGCACGTCACTTCTGTCAGAGGCAATAAGCAAAATGAGGCGGAAACCGGAGGTTTTCATCCTAGCAAGCGCGATTGGTTGGTATGGTGATCGTGGAGATGAAGAATTGGATGAGGAGAGTGATTCAGGGGAAGGCTTCCTTCCAAGTATCTGCGAGGATTGGGAGAATGCTGCTTCACGGGTGAAGGATTCTGGGGTTCGGACAATTTTCCTTCGAAGTGGGATTGTTCTATCCGGAACTGGGGGGGCTCTTGGAAAGATGCTATTACCGTTCAAGATGGGTGCAGGAGGGCCGATGGGAAGCGGCAAACAGTGGATGTCGTGGATCTCATTAGATGACGAAGTTTACGCAATTCATCATCTTCTGATGAGTGAACGTTCTCGTGGGGTGTACAACCTTACCGCGCCCAGTCCTACTAGACAGAGCGTTTTCGCCAAGACACTGGGTAAGGTAATCCGTCGTCCTGCCTTTGCGCCTCTTCCTGGCTTCGTAGTCAGGATTCTGTTCGGAGAGATGGGGGTCAAACTCACCTTGGAAAGTCAGAAGGTGCTCCCTACGAGGCTAATCGAAGAGGGCTATGAGTTCCTCCACCCGAATCTAGAAGTTGCCCTAACAGACACACTTGGAGCGTGGAGAGAGAAATAGCCCCATCAGACGATGGATGCTGCATTCTCGTTCGGTTCACGGTCTCGATATGCGAGACCAAGAGCGGCTGGAGCGAGAATCAGGCTTGCCACAAGGGAAAGGGCGATCATTATGGCGCAGAAGAGTCCGAATGTGGAGAAGAATCCCATTTCTGACTGGTATATTATCGAAAAGCCAGTCATGTCTGATAACGCTGAGCCAAAGAGTGCGATACCGGATGCCCCGCCTACTGCCTCAATCGATTTCATGGTGCTCGCTCCCTTCTCTTTCTCTTCTCTGAATCTCTCAATGATGTGGATAACGTAGTCTATTCCAACACCAAGAGAAATGGCAGCAATGGAAACTGTAACCATGTTTAGTCCGTATCCTGCTATTCCTACTATCGCGTACAGCCATACAATCATCAAGAATATCGGGGCGGTGGTGATCGTAGCCAGAACTAGTGGCCTAGTTCCCCAGAGAATCGAGAAGGCCACGGTTAGTAGTGCGAAAAGGATCACGTAATCGGCCCCTGCAAGGAAGTAAGAAATTACCGACATTGCAATTACATTAATCACTATTCTGGGAAATAGTTGCAGGGGTTCCCTCCATCCATCTTTCAGCCTAGCTGATACCGAAGAGTCCTCTCGGAAACCCCACCAGAGGGCCATGATGCAGAATACCAAGCCTAGCAGAAGGGTGTCTTGGAGATCATCCTGCATTGAGTCCGCAGCAACGAATCTGATTACCGGCTCGCCGGTTGGTATTGCCCATGTTACTGGATGTTCCTGGTCAACAAATGCTGATTGCAAGTCTCCTCTATAGCGGTTTGGAGTTATGGATAGGTTCTGCATTGGGGACAGATCCGCCTCCAGCTGTTTCAAAGCCGGTTCTACTAGAGCAAACTGCTCGGGACTTGAGATCCCAAAGCGTAGTGAGGTCCGTGGGAATCTGGGTTTTTCTCCTGACTTGGTCAACCAGGGTCGATCGAAATCAATCTCACCCTCCACTTGGAGAAACTCTCCGACGATACTGGTGGAAAGTGCGGGATAGCCACCACTAGCCGGGACTCCTCTTGTCAAAATGAATCCGTAAAGGAAGGAGAGGCATGTGCTGTCATCGATCGAAGGAACCGAAATGAATTCCATCTCCCTGTTGGGGACTTGGAGGGTCTTGCACCCTATCCCTCCATCATCAGAGTCGAAGTCCCACCCAGCTTGTTCGAAGGGAGTCTGGTTCCATGCCATTGCACCTCTAGTGTACCAAAGCATCAGATCTATCCCGATAAGCTCCACTTCTCCATGTGGCAGTCGAGAAATCTGGTCCGGCTCATTGGGCCCATGAGAGTTCATGTTTCTTCGGAGTTCATCTATTGCATCCAAGACTAGGGGATTGGAAATATTGCCCTCTATCAAGATATATGCAGGTTCGCCTTCATCGCTGAAACGCTCGTTTATCAGTCCAACTCCAACAGCTAAATCCGAATCTGCTTCGATGAAGTCTTCAACTTGGAAGTCCCCCTCTAAGGACAGCATGATGGGAGTGGCGAGAGCCGTGATCAGTAGTGAAACAATGAAAACCACTGGAGAGTATCTTGCTGCTTGTGTAGAGACGAAAGACAGCCAAGAGCTGGGGATCAAGTGAATGATGTCCTTGCGTTCTTCATCCAACCTCCCTCTTTTTTCTAACCATAGATCGATGTCAAGTCTGGCTAGTGGCACCCAAAGCCCAGTTAGGAAGAAGGCACAGAATACACCGATTCCAGCCTCGATTCCAAACGACCTGAGTGCTGCGATACTCGAAGTCATATTGGCCATGAAGGCTACAATCGTAGTCACCGAGGTTAGCATTATCGCTAGACCGACCTTGCTAATTGCCTTGTGAACTGCCTTTTCTGAATTGGCCCCCAATCTACGCTCCTCCTTGTATCTGTGAAGACAATGGAGGCTATCGTCGATTTCTAGGGCTAGGATTAATATTGGCAATAGGTTAGAGAACTGGGATCGGAAAATTATCTCATTCCCAGACCATCTTCCAAGGATAATTGTCCAACCGATCAATCCGTACATCCAAACCAGAGATAGGATCAGGCTAGTGGCTACTATCCCCACGTCTGAGACTCTCCTCAAACTAGCCCAGAGGAGAATAAGGATGGAAAATCCCATCAATATAATCAGGAATGAGCTGGAGATCAGTTCTCTATTTATTTCTACATTTATCGACTCAGCGAACATTAGAGAGACAATTGTATCGTCACTCTCTCTGAGGTCCTCCTCTAGCGAGAGATACAACCATTCGACCGAGCACAGAGGCTCCCCAGCTTCCTCTCTCTGGCGACAAACCTCAACTGAGTTCCGGATTGGCTTAGTTTCCAAATCAAGTCCATTCCACTCGTAGCCAAACTCAGAGCTCGCATTTTTCCATGTGAAGGTCCAACCATTCTGCTGCATTTCGTCTCTATCAAAGTTAATGATCATCCATGCTGCTGATGCTGTCCACCTCCCCCTTTTCCAGTTATCAGAAATCAATGACCCATTCTCGGAAACTTGGTGGCCAACTGGGCCCACTACTGTGCCCATATCATCTGGGACGAATGCACGATCATTCGAGAGGAATCTGAGGAAGGCCCCATTACTGTTATTTGCCATTCTGTGCGCTGCCAAGTCTATGTGGTCCTGAGTCACCTTTGGATCGTCGAAAGAAAGGCAGTCTAATTGTCCGCAGTGAGTCCAGTTCGTAGGAGCGGGGTCGGTCGACGCATTAATGTCCAGAGTCGCAGCAAGCTTGTAGGGGTTTATCCGAGGAGCGGTCAGAGAAGACTGGTTTGCCATAAAAGTGCGAAACTCGGTCGCCAAGTCCAGAATCCCGTATGCTGGGTCACCTGAAATCTCAGATGCTAGTGGCAGGTAGAACTCTGATATTTCACTCTCCCTCATTGTACTTGCGTCGTGGTCAATTTCTCGGAGGACAGTGAGATTCAGAATACCTCCCTTAGGCTCAGATATTCCCGCCTGCACACCGGGAAAATCGGCGATCATCGTTACATCTGATTCGGGTTCTCCGAAGTAGACCGGGTCTCTAACAAAAATTCCGAAACCCCAGATATTTCCTGCTGCAGTGAATTCTTCCCTAAGAACCTGATTTGCGTCAAGTTCTGGAGACTCCATGTCATAGGACTCAATATCAATGGGCTCGAAAGACGCGATTATTCCGGGGACCATGAGGATTGAGACCACGATTACGACGAAATGGATGCCTTTTCGGCGTGGGATCAAGTAGTCTGCCAGACTTTCGAAGTCTCTCACGGTCCAATCGCAGACAATTGGATATTTGACTGATTGTGTCGTTCATAGACCACTATCTTTGAGGGAGTTCAGTGCTTCTATCTGTGACTTGGTAAGTTTCTCTGGCTCGGCTAATGAAAACTCGATGTCCAATGCCCCACCGGCATGCCCATGTCCCTGTAGACGTCTTCTATCCCCGATCCTAGACCCACTGGGTACCTCAATCTGCAATCTCTTTCCAGTCGGTGTTGTAATTCTCACATTTCCACCGAGAGCTAGCATGGTGTAAGGGAGTCTGACTTCTTGGATTAGTCGCCCGTCTTCCCAGCGACGTCCTTCCTCTGCGTCGAGGCGTACCGTGATTAGCAGATCTCCTGATTCGCCCACTGGATGCTCGTGCCCCATTCCCTTCAGACGGAGCAAGTGACCATGATCGGCTCCCTTGGGAATTCTGACCGTAATGGTGCTGCCCTTTGTGGTGACGCCGGAGCCCTGGCACGCGGAACATCGTCTAGATGACCCAAAGCTTGAGCCTTCACAATCTAGACACCTTCGCATTCTTCTATGGCTAAACTTAACTTCAGTGCCAGTAAGTGCCTGTTCAAGGGAGATATCCAAACCTGCTTGAATGTCAGCCCCCCTAGTGGCCTTCTGTCTGGGACTGGGGCCTCGCCGTGAGCCCCCGAATCCAGATTCGAATCCGGGGTTCTGACTTCCCCTCCCCCCCATGAATTGCGAGAAAATATCCCCGAGATCCACCCCTCCGAAAGGAGAGCGCGCCCTTCCTCCTTGGAACATCTCCTCCATTCGTCTCTGCTGATCATGCTCACTCCTTCCTTCGGCAGTTCCAATAGAGTCGTAGGCTGATTGAATGGCCTTGAATCTCTCCTCGGCTGCGGCATCGCCTGGATTTCTATCTGGGTGGTACTGTCTGGCTAGCTTACGGTATGCGCGCTTAATTTCAGCGTCCGAAGCATCCTTTGAGACATCCAGTGTTCGATATGGGTCTTCGGTCACAGGAGTACTCCGGGGGGCATTGTCCTTCAACCTGATGAGAAGGTACAGCCACCGGTGTGCTAATCATCAGTGCCGTGCTGGGAGTGCCATGGGAGTTGGTTGGGCTGTCTTCAGAAACTACTCTGGGCATGCACAGGAGATTCTTGGGGGTGTGACCGACTACCCTCGTTTCTTCCTAATGCCTCCATCGGCCATGGTAGAGGCCTCCGATGAAGGAGCAAATGTTGTAACCCTTCTCGAACCAGACGAGCATATTGACTACGAGGTGGAGATGGTCTTCAGGCTAGGGGATGATTTGTCCCCGAACCAGATGTGTGTGGGGATTGATACCACTAACAGAACGCGCCAAACAATGGCGAAGAAAGAGGGATGGCCATGGTTGGAGGGCAAGGGATTCCGAGGTTCTGGAGTACTTGGAACATGGTCTAATTGGGATGAGCGAGACGTTGAGATATGCCTGTCTTTGAATGGGGAAACGAGGCAAAGGGCCTCGACCAAATTGATGGTGCATCCGGTAGAGTCGCTGATGTCTCATCTCACTAGGTGGTATGACCTCGAGCCAGGGGACCTGGTATGGACGGGAACTCCCAAGGGAGTTGGTCCTCTGAACCCCGGTGATGTCATTGATGCATGGATGAAAAACTCCGAAGGAGAAACCATTAGCGTACTAAATGCAGTATGCGAGTAGGATAGGGGCACTGACATGGACTCCGGAACTAGGAGAGTGCTAGATGCTTGGTTGCTCGATGACGACATGTCGGTGCACAAAGGGGACTTCCTCCTGCATGAAGATGGGAGTTTCTCGTCTAGCAAGGGTGACGAGGATGTCGTGGAAGTCATTGACGGTTCGATGCGACTTGTTACCAGATCATTTCAGAACTGGCATACGCATATGGCCATGGTTCTAAACAAGTCTATGGGCGAGGGATTGCCCTTGATGGAATGGTTAGAGGCCTCAATTTTCCCAGTAGAGAAATACCTCTCTGAGGAGCTTGTAGAGAATGGAACTAGGGCTGCCGTTGCAGAAATGATAGCTACTGGAACGACGTTTGCTTGTGACATGTATTATCACCCCGAGATCGTGGGAGGGGTGATTGCTGACAGTGGAATCAGAGCAAAGATTTGCGGCCCGATAACGGATTTCCCAACACCATCTTATCCGAAAGGGGCCGGACAGGCGCTAAAGAAAATCGAAGGTTTACTTGCCGAAGGTTCTCCTGATTCCGAGAAAATTGAATATGGAATTGGGACTCATTCGGTATACACATGTTCAGAGGAAACTTTGCTGAAGGCATCCGATTTGTCTCGAAAAACTGGCTGCACCCTTAGCATACACGCATCTGAAACAAGAGGCGAGGTTGCTGACTGCCATGAGAAACACGGAATGTATCCAATAGAGTACTTGGATTCAATTGATTACTTCACCGAAGGAACGATTTGTGCACATTGTGGGTGGGTTACCAAGAAGGAGATGAGGATTCTGTCTAGTCGGGGGGCACATGCAGTTCATTGTCCCACCAGCAACCAGAAGCTCGCTTGCGGGGGAACCATGTCATATCCTGCAATGACGGAAGCTGGTGTTGATGTCAGGCTTGGAACGGATGGTGCAGCTAGCAATAACTCACTGGATATGAGGTCTGAGGCGAAGGCAGCAAGTCTGGTCCAGAGGCATGATCACTGGGATGCCAGAATTCTCGGACCGGAAGAGACTTGGTCCCTAGCAACCAAAGGATCAGAGGATTGGGTTTCTTGGGATTTGTCCGATATCAGAATGAGGCCTTGGGGCAGAGATGGAAGGAGGTTGCTTCCCAATCTAATCTACTCGGGGTCAAGAGTTCTGGATGTTTTCGTAGGAGGACAAGCGATACGCAGGGATGGGGTGACCTTGACGGTGGATGAGGAAAGAGCGTCCAATGAGTTAGAATCCTCAGTCGAGGAATACTATCGTGAGTTGTAGATCACGGATGGAAAAGGAAAGCAGCACCAAGAACAGAATATGCTGACAGTAGCATTGCTCCCTCCAACCAGTTTGACTTCCCATCTGCTGCAGTGGAGTTGACAATCATTACAGCTAGGAAGGCAGAGACCGTCTCAAGCATACCAAATTCGAAGGTCAATGGAACACCGACGACCCATGCGAAGACAACCATTAGTGGAGCCACGAAGACTGCTATCTGGGTCGATGATCCCATTGAAATTGCGAAGGATAGGTCCATCTTGTCCTTGGCAGCGACCGAGACAGCGGTAAAATGCTCAGCTGCATTTCCAAAGAGGGGGAGCAGAATTACTCCGATGAAGAGATGTGGCAGTCCCATTTCTGCGGCCGCCGATTCGACAGAATGTACGAGAATCTCGGCCATCCAAGAGACCATTACCGTAGCCACAACTAGGAGAATAACAGAATCCCGATGAGTCATCTCAGGGTCCTCGTGATGAGTGCCATCTGTGGCAAAAAGGTGCACGTGAGTTCGGAATTGGAAAAGGAGGAACAGGACATACATCATCAAGAGGATTACCGCAGCAATATGGCTCAAGTCTTGAACTCTCATATCGCCCACATCCCCTCCTACTGTCGAGTGGAAAACTGTAGGAATAACGAGGACAATCATTGAGAGGAGGAGAAGCGAGCCGTTCGAACTGACTTGCGTCTCAGAGTAACTCTGCTCTGAGTGATGGATTCCACCCCATACAAATGCCAGACCCATAACCAACAGTAGATTTCCTAGAATGCTTCCAATTAGGCTTGCCTGAACAAGGTGGATGTAGAACGATTGGGTTTCTACGTCAGCAACCTTGGAGGCTTGGAAGATTAGCAGTATGGCGATAATGAGTTCGGCTGCATTTCCAAAGGTCGCATTTAGTAGTCCGCCAAGAGACTCCGAGGTACGTAGGGCTATCTCCTCGGTTGCACGCCCCATTAGGAACGCAAGTGGCATTATGGCAACCAATGAAGAGAAGAATGCCATGGAATAATTGTGCTCTACATAATTGAAGTAGAATGTTGCGGGGATTGCAATTAGTAAGATGTTCAGCTTTGTGTCTCTAGGATCCATTGCTCTTATCCAACTCACCGACTCGGTCATATTCGGCCGTGGCATCAGTTTTCTAGGTCAATGTTGCGCCTCGGCGCGGAGCGTTCTTGTCGTCTTTGCAATGCGGGAAGACCATGGGAGGGGCATTCAGATTGGCATTGACGGGCTCTCCTGGTACTGGGAAGTCCACGGTTTCGTCGTTGCTGGGGGATTTTGGTTATTGCATCGAGACGGTAGAAAGTCTTGCCGAGGAGTTAGGTTGCATAGAGGAAGCCGATCCAGTGGACGGAGCAAGACCGATCGATGTTGAGGAAATGCTGATCAAACTGGAATCTTCCTGGGAAGAAGAACCCGGAGAGGCGACCATCATTGATGGCCATCTTTCTCACTTACTCCCAGTCGACGGTTTGGTCATTCTGAGATGTCGTCCGACTGAGTTACGAGAGAGACTTGTTCGGAGATCATACTCCATTCAAAAAATAGAAGATAATGTCGATTGGGAGATTCTCGGTGGAGCGTGGACGGAGAATAGGGGTTCGGTTCCTACAATGGAGTTTGACACCTCGACGGAAAGGGCCGAGGCTATTGTTAAGGAAATAATGGAATGGGTGGCAGATGACTTCAAGCCAAGAAGGCCGCTCAATCCAATTGACTGGGTAGAATTGGGGGAGGTCTAAAATGTTCGAAAAGATGAGAGAGAGATGGACTAAGGCTATTTCGCCCTTGGTTTATAGAATGGATGGATTCGAGCCCAGCACCCTTACTTGGACCAGCCTCATTCTCTCTCTGTTGGCATTCTATCTGTTGATGACTGCTGAAAGGAACACCGATGGAGCGATACACATTGTCGAAGGGGTCGTGATTATCCTCTTAGCAGGGATTCTGGATGGTTTGGACGGCGCTCTGGCAAGGCATCAGGGAACTGACGGCCCGTATGGGGACTTTCTTGATCACACAATTGACAGGATTGTAGATGTCGGCATCCTTGTGGCTATTGGGATGAATGCAGGATTCGTCGACAATGCAAGCTCTGGATATATCGCTGGTCTGCTGACTCTCTTCGGATCTTACATGGGTACCCAAGCTCAATCTGTCGGCCTTGGCAGGATTTACGGTGGGTTCTCGAGAGCAGACAGGATGGTGCTAACATTGGTTGCTCTGATTGTTTCGGCATGGCAGGCACATGGAGAACTCTCAGGAGTTTCTATCGAGGATTTTCACTGGATGGCAGATTGGGCCTTACTAGGTAATGGTGAGTTGAATGGCATGACATTCGCATTGGCCATTTCTGCATGGGGCGGAGTGTACACATTCATAGTCAGATTCATCAAAACAAGAAATGGTCTGATGCCCTAAGTGGAAACTTTGCTCAATAGCAAAAACCCTCTTCTTTCTAGTCTGTAGTGGGGCAATAGTTATCCTCTATTCAACTCGCCTGACCAATGTGAAGCACCTTATTGATAGAGTCCTGGAACTCCAAGATGATGAGGCGCAGCCTCCAACACTTCCGGAAGTTGAAGAGGTTCCGGATCTGGAGAACCTACTGAAGTCCCTTCAACCGAAGATTAGAGTCTTCGGTTGTGGAGGGTGCGGATCAAACACAGTCGCCCGATTAGAGCAAGAGGGATTGTTCGACGATGAGTATGTCAAGGGGATGGCAGTAAACACCGATGCTCAGCATCTGTTGAGAGTTAATGTGGAGAACAAAGTCCTGATTGGTCGTTCCGCCCGAGGCAGGGGGGCGGGGGGCGACCCGGAGAAAGGAGAGCAGGCAGCATACGAATCTGAACGTGTGCTGAAAATGGAGGTAGAGGAATGCGATTTAGCATTCATCACCGCGGGCCTCGGCGGCGGCACTGGAACAGGGAGTGCTCACGTCGTCGCTAGGCTCGCAAAGGCGGCCGAGGCACTGACAATTGCAGTTGTCAGCTATCCCTTCGTTTCAGAAGGAGCTGTTCGCAGACAAAACGCTGAATGGGGTCTGGAGAGGCTTAGAGAAGTGTGTGATACAGTAATCGTCCTCCCCAATGAAAGATTGCTAGAAGTTGAAGGGGTGAGAGACCTACCTCTCGACGCAGCATTCAGAGTGGCGGACGAATTGCTAATGAGGAGCATTTCAGGGGTCTCAGAGATGATCGCGAAGGAAGGAGTGGTCAATCTTGACTTCCAGGATTTACGATCAGTAATGGAGAATGGCGGTGGAGTAGCGATGATTGGCCTAGGCGAGGCCACTGTCGATGAGGGTGCAGAGAAGGCAACCATGGAGGCATTACAGTCACCGCTGCTTGACATCGACATCTCTGATGCTAGGGGCGCACTGGTTAACGTAGTCGGGGGTCCGGGGCTGACTCTTGGAGAAGCCGAACAGTGTGCGAAGATTATTCGAGAGAGCATCAATCCATATGCCAGAATGATTTGGGGAGTGACCACAGATGATTCGATGGGTAGCAATATCAGGGTTCTCCTGGTTCTGACCGGGGTGAAGAGCGAGCAGATCCATGGAGCCGCACTCCATACCCAGATGAGAAATCTCAGAAACAGAACTGTGGAATTCGTAAGTTAGTTTCGTTTCAATATGAATGGGAATTGAAATTCTGCTTCCCGTTGTCCTTAAATGGAATCTGTGGGTCGCCGTGATGCTTCTAGGTGATAGCATGGCGGTTGAAAACTCCAAGGTAGGTCCGATTGAAGAGCTTGCGCAGTCTTGGCAGGACGAGATCGAAGGCCGTGTGAAGGGGCTTCAAACGGGTTCCTACGCTAGAATACTGAAGATGGCAAAGAAGCCAACGAGGCAAGAATTCAGGCAGACTGTGATAGTTTGTGGGATTGGAATGTTCATTCTTGGAGCGATTGGTTTCGTAATTCTAGCGCTAATGGTCAACGTTTTTCCTCCATTCTTCCAATGGCTGATAGGCTGAGGTGATAATGATGTCAGAAGCTTATACGGTATATCTACGAAGCGGAGAGAAGGTACTATTGATGCAGCGTTCTGATGAGGTCTCTGACTTCCCTGGAGCATGGGATGGGATCTATGGAGTAGGTGATCCTGATGATTACAATTCTTTGATCTCAAGGGTCACAGAGTGTACTGGGATTAGCTCAGAAAAGATGGAGTTTGTTCGTTCAGGAATGGCCAGAGGGCTTGCCTATGGGAATCGTCTTAATGACGTGACTCCGATACTCTTCATCACCGAGGAGACGGAAATCAGTCCAAGCGCATTGTACAAGAACAGTGAATGGGTGGACCCTGGAGCGATTCAGTCCAAAGACTACGCCACCCCTCAACTCAAGGAGATGTACGGAGATGTGGCTTCGTACCTTTACATTCTCAAGACCTCGATTGGTCAGGAGCAAAACGTGGCTGGTGAAATCAGAGCAAGGTTGTCTGGAACCGGTTCTCTCAAGGATATCCAAGACAAGATTTTCGGAGTACTCAGTCCGCACTACATGAAGGGTTTCATCTTCATTGAGGCTACAGCATTACACCATGTCCAGAAATTGATTGGGCGAGTTGGAGTAGGGGTGACTCCTCTAAAGAACTGCAGCAAGGTGTTGGATGGAGAGGCCCCTCTTGAGGACGTCCTCCCATACCTAGAGCCGAAAGCAGCCACCTCTGGCATTGAGGAGGGTTGCATCGTCGAGATATCCGGAGGAGCATTCAGAGGGCAGGCAGCGAGGGTTACCAGAGTTGCCGAATCAAAGGAAGAGGTGACTGTGGAGTTGTTCGAAGCGGCTGTACCGGTTGCGCTTACTGTTCGTGCCGACCAAGTGAGAGTGACGCAGCGGGTGGAGTGACCAAATCTAGGTCATTTCTCGGTTTACATCATTATCAAATAGGGAGAGCAGGTCGGCGAGTTCCGCGATAAGAGGTCAATTTCATGTCAGCACGCAACGAAACCCCGCATAAGGTGATTCAAACACTGGGGAAGAAGAAGTGCAATGGATCATGGGAATCCTCTACGGAGAACCTGACAATGGATCAGGTCAAGGAAATAGCCCAGGGGCAGAAGGACCGCCTCACTGGGAAGTCAATTTATGCACGCTGTCGAGAAGTGATGGGTACCTGTGTTTCTATGAGAGTTCGAGTCGAGGGCATGGAGCCAAAGGTGGCTCTGAACGCTATGAGCGAGGGGGAGTTTAGCGAACATTTCAGCTAAATTCACACGAATTGCGGGAGAGGCATGAGCCTCGCGAACCGCAGAGGTGAGAAAAATGAGAGAAAATCTACAGACTGCTATTCAACAGGCAATCGATGAAGCCCCAGAAAGGAGTTTCGTGGAATCGATTGAGATTTCGTTCACGATCAAGGACGTGGATCTGAAAATCCCGACGAACAGAATTCAGGAAGAGGTTAGGCTCCCATCTGGGAGAGGGAAGCCTGTCAAGATTGCAATGTTCGCAGGAGGCGAGATGGCATCCAAGGCGAAGGCTGGTGGACTCGAAGTGATTGACCCTTCCACGATTGAGGACTTGGGAGGAAACCGGCAAAAGGCCAGGAAGTTAGCCAAGCATTACGACTTCTTCCTCTCGGAAATTCCGCACATGGGAACAGTTGGTAGATTTCTGGGAGGGGTATTAGGTCCAAGAGGTAAGATGCCTCGACCGGTGCCGCCCGCTCTTGATCCATCTTCCCTGGCGTCCGGACTGAAGGACACCGCCATTGTCCGTTCGAGGGACAAGGTAACATTCCACACCGCATTGGGCTCTAGAGAACAGGGCATTGACGACTTGACAGAAAACGCTGTTGCTGTCTGGGACAGGGTAATCGGGAAGCTAGAGAGAGGATCTGGGAACATTCGATCTTGCTTTGTCAAGACCTCCATGGGTCCATCCATCAGAGTCGAGGTGATCTTGTGATTCCAAAGGTAGCAGGATGGAAGAAAGATCGAGTATCTGCGTTAACAGAAATTTTCAGCAGCGATGGAGTTGTGGCCGTCGTCGATGTCGCAGGAGTTCCTGCAAGCAACATGATCGATATGCGGAACACCCTGAGGGAAAGGATGAGCATCACAATGGCCAAGAAGTCATTCATGAAGATCGCGTGGTTAGAGGCCGGTAGACCGGAGAATGAGATAGAGGCCCTTCTAGAAGGGGCTCATCAGCCCTGTGTGGTGCACAGCGACTCGATGAACGCATTCGAAATATTCGGAGAGTTGGAGAAGACCCGTCAAGGACGCGCAGCAAAGGCGGGAGAAGCATTCCCAGATGACGTGACAATTGAAGCAGGGCCCACAGAATTCGGGCCCGGACCGATTGTGGGAGAGTTCAACGCAGTAGGCATTCCTGCCAAGATTGACAAAGGGAAAGTGGCTATCCAGAGGAATACTACCTTCTCCCAGGGTGATGAAATTTCTGCAGATCTGGGGATAATGCTGGCAAAACTGGGAATCAAACCAATAGAGATCGGTCTAATCCTCACAGGGGCCATCGAAGAGGGTCACTTTTTCCAATCTTCTGATCTAGACCTTGACACTGAAGGTCTGAGGAATGAAATTGTAAGTGCTACTTCTGGTGCTTTCAACCTAGCCTGCAACGTACGGTGGTTCTCCACAACAACCACTCCCACTCTAATTTCCAAGGCTGCTTCAGAATCTCTGTCTGTTGCCTTGGAGGCCGGAATCGTCAACGAAGCGACTGCATCGGCCATACTTTCGAAGGCACGTTCACGTGCTCTGTCCCTCGCTGGACAATTAGATTCCTCAGCTCTTGATGAAGAGTTACAGGCTGCTTTAGGAGCAGCATCTCAGAGTGCTGAAGTCGTCCCCTCCGAGGCGACAGAATCGGGAGAAGCCGCTGAGGCTGAAACCGAGGAGGAAGAGGAGGAAGAGGATGCAGGGTTCGGTGGACTCGGCAATCTCTTCGGATGAAAAAAAAGGTGAATGAAATGGAATATGTATATGCTGCAATGTTGTTGCATTCTGCAGAAAAGGACATCGATGACAAGGCCGTCAGCTCAGTGCTGAAGGCTGCAGGAGTCGAGGCTGATGGGGCCCGAGTTAAGGCCCTAGTCGCCTCTCTAGGCTCCGTCGACATCGATGAGGCCATGGCGACCGCGGTTGCCGCCCCAGTGGCATCGGCTGCTCCCTCTGCTTCTTCCGGTGGATCTGCCCCAGAGGCGGCTCCACAGGAAGAGGTTGCTGAGGAGCCCGAAGAAGAGGCGGGCGGCTTCGAAGGTCTTGGCTCCCTATTCGGCTGAAGCAAAGATTGGAACGAATGACGCGAAGCCGCTATGGGCGAGGGCCTCGACGATGGCCTGAGACAGATGGAGCGGATGCTTGAGATTCCGGTCAGCATAGTGCCAACAGAAGCTGTCAGGGCAATGCGGGTCATCGGCGAAAGACGAGGATGGGAAATGGGTCGCTTCGAGGAGACAACATTAGTCCAAAGATGGGCAATAATTGTACCAATTGCCAAGAGAGCTAGAGTCCTTGGCCTAAAGGTAATTGGGGGAGGAGCAGAAGGTCTGACGATTCGAACTTGGAGCTATGTTCCCGGTTCTTCTGGAAGGATGTCATTCGTTTCCTTCAGGATTCCAGAGTTGTTCGACAACGATAAGTGGAGGGAATTCTTGGTAGAGTGGTCGGGAATCCTCCCAAGATGCCCTTGGAAATGGACTTTCACGGAGAGATCAGTAATCGGTTATCTCCTACCAGAATTCAGAAAATCACGAAAGTTGTTCTCCGAGGAAGGAGTCGAAATTGACAACTGGGAACGTTCGCAAGATTACTGATTGCAGATGCTATTGTGCAGATAGGGAGAGCATTTGATATGGTGCTCTGAGAGCGAAGAGCGAAACGGCCATGGACTTCCAAGACCTCGTGGACACTCCCCAGAAGGTTAAGACACTAGCAGGAACCTTGGTTTTCCTAGTTGCATTCCCTATCTACTTCGAAGCACTGCCGTCCATGATAGACGATGATACCACTGGGGGTGGTTCTTCCGGACTTTCGGGTTCCTTACTGGTTAGTTTCGAAGAAAGTACGACATCACTTAGTGAGTCGGTGTCCCTTAGTGATGGGGAAAGCCATGATTCCTTCTTCGACGTAATCGAAGAGTCGGGATTAAGCATTGGATATGTAGAGTTACAAGTGTCTTGCTTCGATAATGATGATCCGGGCCCTGGTTTCACTGACAGTGTAGATGGAGTGAGTGATCTCAGTGATGTCGAAGGAATTGACGATCAGAGTGCAGAGGGAGCTTGCTCTGGAGGCGGGAATGGTGGATTTTCCATCCGTTGGGATGTAACTACGGGTTACACAGGAGATGGTTTCACCGAAGAGGAAATGGATGAGAATGAGATTAGGGAAATGTGGAATGACGAGGGGAATGGGAGAGGGGTCTGGATAGCCACGATCACTGCTACGATAGAAGCGGCCCCAATAGCAGGAGGTCTGATTGATAGCGATGAAGACTTTGAAATCACTTGGACCGTTGTTTTCTATGAGTTGATTATCGAGGATGCTGATGGCTAAGCCTTTGCCTGGATACTCACCACATCTCCGTCTGCTAGTTCATGATCCGCTCCTATCACCATACCCGATCTAGCATCGATGGCTCTAACGAACCCTTCTCCAAGATCAGAATGAACCTGAAATGCTAGTCCCTTCGCAGTAGTTCCCCTTTGTACCAAAATCGCATCTGGTAGGGATTTGCCATCCCCATCAATCCAATGAGTCTCATCCTGAACTGGATAGGCGACGATTCTGGATAGTTGTCCAAATACCACTTCCGACAGAAGACCGACAAGACCGCCGCCCTTCCACGAAGATAGGGTGCTGGAGATTGACACTAATGCTGTCCTCTGCTTCTCAGTCAGGTTCTCTTCCCCTACAGCTGTTAGTTCAAAGTCAGAGTCTCCTAGTTGATATGAAATCAATCCGGATGAGGATGCTCGACGAAGAGCGAGTTCGGCCTCGGCGCTGGTGAAGACAACCTTGCCTCCGTTAGACTCGACTTCTGTTGATAGGTCGGAACCATGATAACTCCTGTTGTCAGCCTTGTTGGCTGCTACCGAGATTGGGAACATCGACTTCCTGACAGCAGTGGCCAACGTTCTGAGATCTTCTTGGTCCCACGATGCAGGATCTGGCGAAGATTGGTGTCCTTTCTCCATTGAGGAGAAGCCCGCAGCAACGTGATGCTCCGTTGCACCGATTCCCGTTAGTCTCTCTAGGAAATGCTCGCGAATCGCACGGGCGCCCTCGGCCTGAGCCTTTCTAGAAACTCGGTCCCATCCCTTTTCCATTATTCCCAATATCCATGAGTCTATTTCTCTGAGCAGGAAGCGGTGTTCATCTATTGGTTCTGAGCCTCCTGAGCCAACTGGGTTTCCCTCCAAGTCAGTGGAACCGGAAACATCGACTACCTGAATCAGGGCATCGCATCTTGAAAGATCGGAAAGAAATTGGTTCCCCCTGCCTCTGCCTTCATGGGCACCGGGAACCAAACCCGCTACGTCAACTAGAGTGATTGGGACCATTCTCTTGAACCCGGAGCATGAACCAGAATTGGGTACGCAGATACTACCGCCTCTGGGATCTCCGGCGTCGGCATCTTGAAGCCTGCCTGATGATTCTCTCCGTTCCCTTAGACTTGAACATGCACAACGATTTGGCAAGGGGATCCAAGTCACTCCGACGTTTGGGTCAATGGTAGTGAAGGGGTAGTTTGCAATGTCAACCGGCAATTGTGTTAGTGCAGAGAATGCCGTTGACTTTCCCACATTCGGCTTCCCTACCAGACCGATTCTCATGCTATCCCGATGGTGGCAGAACCTATCGACCCATTGGCTATGTGGTCAGATCATAACTCAGTAGCGCTACCTGGGAGGTCAGTAGTAGATTCTGGAATTACTACCGTGTCGAGTTTTCCCTCCCTCTGGGCTAGAATCTTCCTAACAGTGGTCTCCTTGGTCAGTTTGTAGGGACTAGAGATTGAAGTTGAAGAAGGTCCTGGCCCTTCCCTTGCCAGAGTCCCTCTAAATGAGCCACTGATCATATTGAGTGCATGAAATATCGAACCGATTACGGTTCCGTAGAAGAGAACAGAGCCCAAAACTCGGATTCGGTTTGATGTTTGGTTACCTTCTTCAACTGCGGCTTCGAGGAGAGCCGTGTCTGAGAAATCTGCCATCATTGTGAATGCCAAACCGGAGAATGCTCCACCTGCCATCAACCAGAAGGCCCATCTAGAGCGATTAACAGAAATTACATTCCTTCCGGATACTTCGGGGAATATCGATAATGCTGACCCAAGGGATGCGGGGACGAATACCACCCACACACCCATCAAAACTAGAGATGTGCGAATTCCTGTGAGTTCATTTGTTCCCGTCAGATGATCCGTGAGTACGAATAGCCCCCCGATTGCGATAGGGACTGCCATGAAGGCTGCGAGATTAATCTCGGGCATCCCCGGAGAGTCTGGATTCTCAATAAACACATCATCCCCTCTCATTGTAGCCAATACGTTTGCAGAAAGAGCAATGATTGGGATCAGTGAAAGGGCTAGCAGGAATGAGCCGGCGACAATATCGTTTCTCGAAGGTTCGAATGTGGCAGAACTAATTCCGAGGAAGTCAGATGCTATCTCACCTTCTATTAGTCCGGATGGGTTGATTGTGAAAATCGCCCCAACCATGGTAACTGCTGCAAGAGACCGGGACCAAAGTGGGTTCCCACTTCCTCTGGAAGCACCGTATAATATCGCACCGGACATCATCAGGAAGAAAGTCGTACCGCCCATTCGAGTGGCTAGCCATTGTCCCGTTCCAGAGCCTAGGGAGCAAGTTATTGCTAGGGCCACGATGGAAACGGGTGCGGAAATCATTCCAATAATCAACATCCAAGCAGGTAGAGGCATCTTCTTAGTCCGAGAAGCGGCTGTGAGGAGCATGTTGACAATTACTGCGATAAGAGCGAGGCTTGTTAGAATGGTTGCAATGGGCATTATCCTAATTCCCAAAATCTCTGGCTTGTTTGCCGCAATGAACATGACCAAAACAGAAAGAGTCCAAACGAAGGACATCAGGGTGGCGTTCTTCTCGGTAGCGAGCGTGGTTCCGCCCAGTTCGGGAACGATGTGCATTGAGGATCCGATTAGTAGCATTCCAACCGAACCGTAGACTGCAACCAGGAATCCCGAAGTGATCAACGAAGACGAAGCTGGATTAAGCCCCCATGATGAGAGGCTATGGAGTGCTTCTGGGTCATGTGAGAGCCAGAGTCCACAGAAAGTGATGATCGATGCAGGAATAACCCAGAGGGCTCCCTGTATTATCCAAGTAGTTGCAGCAGAGCCACTCTTCCCATCTACGAAGTCTATTGGGGGACCAAGAGCTTTCTCCAGCATGAACATGCTCATGCTCTTGGAAACATCGGTGAAAACCCATATCCCCCTATTGACCAGAATGAAAACAACTAGTATTGCGAACCAGAAAGCGGCCATGGAGGTAATTATTCCCATCTTTTCACCTCACTCACTTGTTGCCTCGGTTAGCATTGTACCCAATATTGCGAAAACTCCAATCATTGCTCCGAGGATGAAGAACCAAATTCCAGAATCGAAAACCCCGTCGAATATTGGAAGAACACTGGAAATTACTGGGAGTTCGCTATTTGGGAACAGGATTCCGTAAAGCACCAGGAACACCATAGTAGAAACAAAACCCATCACTAACATGACCCAGGATGAGGGGGGTTCTCCCTCGCCTTGCAAGAACTCCCCAATCAAAGTGGACCCGTCATCGGACAAACAATCACCCCGGAATTGTGTAATTCCGACTCTACCACCGGAGATTTGCCCTTAAGCATTGGGCGAATGCAGTTTGTCAATCGCATCAAGGAGCACGGACGAGGTCTGTCGGATTTCCTCGCCGGAATGTGCCACAACCCAGAGCAATGGGGAGGTTGAGATCGTTTTCCAACTCTGCTCTCCAATGTGCCTCGCAAGAGCATTCCAGATGATTGAACTCCTGAGTCTCTCCAGACACAGAGTACCTCTCTATTGCGGCAACGACATCGGGGTCACACTTTCCACAATTGTGAGCACCACGAATCTTTCCACCTGCTGTTGGGTGGACGATGATTCGGCAACGGGTGTCATTTAGACGTTCATCGGCTCGCTTTATCATCTCCACCAAAGACCATAGCCACGGCGTTCTGTATTCCTTATTCCTGAATAGCCTGTCAACTATCGTGTTCTTCTGGATATTCATCGGATTAACTGAGACTTCGTCGGAGAAGGGCGCAACATCGATTAGCCACGAAGTGGTGTGGTTGAGTGCATCTCCCTCAGACATAAAGGGTGGTTTGAACAGGAGGTAGGTCTTGACTCGCAAGTCATTTTCTCTCAGCATTTCAACTGCCCGGTGCCACTGTTTGGTTGTGAATCCCTTATTGACGTGGAACCTCAGAACACTGTCGTCGTAAGCCTCTAGGCCTATTGCAACGGTGCATCCGGGATGGAGGGAAGCGACCCATTCAATCTTCTCTGGAGTGCACATCTGCGCTTGGGCCTCTACCACCAAGTGAAGCCCCATCTCAGCGGTCTCCTTCAGAACCGTCTCCTGCCACTCAGGCGGATTTTCCCTATCCTCGAAGAATGTGCCTGAGGTGTAAACCTTGATCATCTGGCATCCTTCAAATTGATTGGTCGAGTTCTTCGCAGATTCCCATTGAGAGAACATGTCCTCGGCAGAGACATCGTCTCTCACGTCATTGAAGTATCCGCAGAACGTACAGCCCGACTTCCACCACCAAGCACATCCCTTGGATCTTAGAATCACAGTGGCAGCAGTGCATGGAGTACCATCTGGAAGGTTCTCAGGGGTCTTGTAGACCGTCACTGGCCTACTAGCGTCCCAAGATTCCCTGAACGAGATAGACTCTGGGGTGTTCTCTGGGGCCTTCACTAGGTGGTGGATCTTCACTGCCTTGGACCCATCCCCCATAATGCCACATGACTTGCCCATGGTA
>Ga0066851_10000085_pt1 | contig 42285 bp, 30 predicted proteins | sample ETNtaG_7_FD_65493 | JGI IMG/M metagenome (GOLD analysis project Ga0066851, IMG submission 65493) | Marine microbial and viral communities from oxygen minimum zone, Eastern Pacific Ocean - ETNP201406SV65 | ecosystem: Environmental > Aquatic > Marine > Oceanic | place: Pacific Ocean: Eastern... | reverse complement strand
TTGCTGGGGGTACGATATAGACATGTGGATTGGAGCGGTTCACTCGAGCGATGTGGTTGCGGTTGATGATTACGAGATACTATTTCCAAATCAATTGGTGATGCACTCTGCCTATCCGAATCCATTTAATCCATCCACAATCATTAATTACAATATTCCTTATGATTCAAATGTTATTATTACCATTAATGATATAAGAGGCAGAGAGGTTAAAGTATTAAATAAAAGTTATCATTATAGTGGCCAAGGCTTGGAAAGATGGAATGGTAAAGCTGGCAATGGAATGAATCTCCCAACTGGAATGTATATTTATAATATTCAAACAGATAGAGAAATACATACCGGTAAAATTTTACTCTTAAAATAAAATAAAGGTAATATGCTATACCTACTTCTAGGTGTTCTAGCACCAATAATTCTAAACCTAATTCATTTAGTTGTCGGAATATTTATTACACTCAAGAGAGGTAATTTGATGAGTGTTGGATTTACTGCAGTTGGGTTTTTAACTAAAACCATAGGCATGATATTTTTAACTTGGACAGGAGTTGTATTTTTTAAATTAGATTTTAGAATCTACGTTCCAATATTAACTTTTTTTGGCTTCTCACCCATTTCATAGAGGCATTTGTGATAAAAAGTTACATGAACAAAAATATATCAAGTTCATCTCAATAGAGTTGTCCTAAAGAACTTTTCGGTAATATTATTTTGAAATATAAACAGTCTGTTATACTGAAAAATGTATCGATTGAATCAGCGAGGTTAGCATTCAGCCAGATCTCTTTTTTAAAACATCTTATGGCATTTCAACCTGTTAAAATTATTGATTGGGAGGGCACGTTCGACGGCGCAACAGCACATATGAGTTTTTGGTTTTTTGGATGGAAAGATTTCAAGGTGAAGCATAGTGATAATTATGAAGATGAAAATTCATTTTCATTTAAGGATCAAGGTCTGGAATTACCTTTTGGGCTTAGTCAATGGGGTCACGAACATATTATAATAGAGAGAGGAGAAAATATTGAGATTATAGACAGGATCATTTTTTCAGGTCATAGCAAAATTTTAGCTTCTATGGCATACCCTATTTTGATTGCACCAATTTTCTTTAGAAAGGTTTTATATCAGACTTACAACTGGAATTAAATAATTGGCTTTTGACAATAATAAAGAAATATACTATTAAGATAAAATTTGTGGCACTAAACTTTAACATGATAATGACATCTAAGTTTACCCATACTTAATTATAATTATATTCTTAGAAAGGAAAAGCTCATGTTAAAAAAATATTTCACTCTTTTATTTGTGTTAACGATTTTCACAGTCCAATCTCTTAATGCAACTTGTGGTTCATGTTCGATTGAAAAAAAGAACGTAAAAAGTGCATTTATCGAGGAGGTTCCAGCGAACGGTAAAATAAAAGGGAAAACATTGGCATCATGTGGGATGTGCAATTTTGGTACAAATGATAAATCTTGTGGATTGTCTGTTAAAATAGGGCATCACATTTATAGTGTTGAAAACGTTAACATTGATGATCATATTGACTCTCATGCAAAAGATGGTTTCTGCAACGTTGTTAGAGTTGTTAATGTTAAGGGCAAGGTAAAAAATAACAAGCTGTACGCAGACAAATTTTCAGTTCAATAATAATATTAGATATTATTAAATAATATATCTGCTATCTGGTTTGCTAATGTCATAGGGCTACCGGTGGACCTATTAGTTAGTATAGATATACTTATGTTGAAATCAGGATATCTCTGGTATACATTTTTAAATCCTCTGGTGCTTCCAGTGTGGTATGTTCGTTCCTTTCCTCGGTAAGAATCTAGAACCCATCCAAAGCCGTAGTCTATTTCTTTGCCACTATTTAATCTACCAGAGGTGAAGGCTTCCACTTGGATACTATGGTCAATGAGATCTGAATTATCTAGGGCCAGACTCCACTTACATAAGTCTTGGATAGAGGTATAAATTCCACCATCTCCTAACACTGCGCTGGTCAGACTCTGGTCATCAAGGATGTATTCGTTATTATCATAGCTATGTCCATAGGCTCTATGGTCAATGGTAGAGATTCCTTCTTCAAATGCGATGCTCCCATCCATACCTAATGGATTAAAAATGTTTATGCCCACGAAATCTGCAAAGCTTAATCCTGAAACATTTTCCACAATAAGCGCTAATAGGGCATAGCCAGAATTACTATAGCGATATTCGTTCCCTGGAGTAAAATAGGTAGTGGTTTGTGACCTCATTAGTTCCAAAACATCAAGGTCTCTTAACTGTTCTGTCGTTGTGTCATTGACAAGACCGAAATAATCTATAAGACCTGAGGTATGGTTCAATAAATGTCTAATAGTGATGCTACTTCCATATGTTGGGAAGTCATCAAAAAAATCTGTTAGCGTTTGTTCATAATTGAGTTGGCCTCTTTGTTTTAGAATCATGATTGCCATTGCGGTAAACTGTTTAGTGATTGAGGCTAACCTAAAATTTGATTGGCTATTGATTTGAGTTTCCTCATTTATTTTTGCGAGGCCATATCCCTTGGATAGAATAATATTAGACTGATGAACGATTAAGACAGCAGCGCCCGGAACATTCTCCAGGTTATAGTCTACCATGATTAGATCAATTAATGCCTCATCAATCTCTAAAGGTTTTGGTTCTGATGTTTTTTGCTCACAAGCACATAAAGCTAGTATAATAACAATTGCGATAGCAAGCGTGGCTTGGTTCCAAGAGTGTCTAATTTTTTACTTTCCTTAAATAATAAATAGTACCGGTCGCTGTTAGGGCAATGCCTATCATAGACGGGACAAAAGCAGTGATGAGTGTCAGTATAAAAAAAGATGAATATAAGACCAGTACGATGACCATACTCCAGGGGTATAAGAATGCTTTGTAGGGCCTATTTTTATTTGGAAATTTTTTCCGAAGAATATAGATAGAACCAAATGTTAATAGATTAAATATGGTGCTTGTTGCTGAAAAAAAATCAATCACCGCTTCGTAGGTATTATTACTCCCTGATCCAGATTGATAGTAGCTAGAGGACACAGCGCCTACTAGTAAAACTGTCGCCCAGATTCCTTGTCCAATCAGGGCATTATTCGGCGTGGCATAAACAGGATGCAGTTTTTTAAAATTATCAAAAAACAGGCCGTCCCGTGCCATCGCATGCCAGGACCTGCCTTTACAAAGTATTTGAGTACTTATATTCCCAAATGCGTTAATCGCGACAGCGATAGAAATTAGTATGCCCCCGGATGCTCCCAGTACCACCTCTACAGCTTTGGTCGCTACCCATTTATTTTGTTTTATAGATTCCACATCTAACTGATAGAGATACCCGAGATTGGCGCCTAGATAGAGTACCATTATCCCGGATATTCCAAGAAACAGTGACAGCGGAAGTGTTTTACCAGGGTCTTTGACTTCTTCAGCCATATAGGTAGCGCCCTCCCACCCGCTGAATGCGAAAAAAGAATATCGCAATGCAGCACCAACAGCGAGTATGGTAGGCCATCCAAATTCTTCAGGCCAAAAAGGATCGCTGAAGTGAGCTATATTGCCAGTGGAAACCCCGGTCAGCGTTATCCCAATTATTCCTCCGACTGCAATCACCTTAGTAGCACCAAAAATCACCTGGAATTTTCCACTAATTTTTACGCCAAATAGGTTTACTGTTGTTAGCGCCCATATGGTAGCTAGAGATAATAAGAATGTTGGAAAGAGTCCAAACGGATCTCCGGTAATGATCTCAAATATTGCGTTGATAAATTCAGTAAATACTAGTGCTACGGCAACGATTGACGCGGTCTCAGACACAAAAAACATTGCCCAGCCTCTTAGGAAAGCTATGTATGGCCCGTATGCCTCTTTCAGGAAAACATATGGCCCGCCTGATTTTGGAATCATAGCCGTTAGCTCTGCGTACACTACCGCACCAAATATTGTTATTACACCGCCAAGCACCCATACCAGGCCGAAAAGAGAAGTGCACCCAACTAGGGCCATTATCGGGGCGGGTGTTCTAAATATCCCAGACCCAATGATGCGACTGATAACGATGGCCGTTGACTCTTTGATTCCTAGATTCTTTTTGTAATCGGTCATAGGAATATTTTATAAGAATATGAGTCTACAAATATAGACAGCGCTTAAAACGCCAACCGCGTCAGCAATTAGCCCTGCTATAAGAGCGTGCCTAGATTTTCTTATCCCGACCGAGCCGAAGTAGACAGCCAGAACGTAGAACGTTGTCTCAGTAGACCCAAACATTGTTGCGCCTATTCTTGTGTATATGGAGTCTGTCCCGTATTGATTGACTAGGTCGGTAAAGAGCCCCAGAGAGCCACTGCCAGAGAGAGGCCTCATAAATGCGAGAGGGAGATTCTCTGGAGGGAATCCGATAATGTTTAAAAGAGGTGCGATAAAACTAATCAGCAGGTCCATGGCTCCTGAGGCTCTGAACATTCCTATGGCTACAAGAATCGCAACAAGATAAGGTATTATCCTAAGTGCAATATCAAATCCGTCTTTTGCTCCTTCAACGAATGATTCATATACCTTCACCTTTTTTATGATTAGGCCATAGAAAGGAATTCCGACTAATAGAAACGGGATGATGTATCTTGAAACCTGATTTGTGAATACTATAATATTATCTATCATTGGTCATTTGTCTTGATTTGAAATCGGGTCATTTTTGCTAATACTTTAACAGATATAATTGCCGCGACAGTTGAAAGTCCTGTCGCAATAATTGTAGTTATAAAGATTTGATTTGCTGCAGCGCCCATCAGCCCTACCACAGTAGCTGGCAGGATAATTTGAACGCTGGATGTGTTGATCGCTAGGAAGGTGCACATCGCATCTGTTGCAGTGTCTTTTCGTTTGTTTAGCTCTTGTAATTCTTTCATTGCTCTTAGCCCAAGTGGGGTCGCCGCATTTCCAAGGCCTAACATATTCGCGGCCATATTAAGAACAATAGACCCGATTGCTGGATGATCGCTGGGGATCTCCGGGAATAGTCTTATGGTGATAGGCCTAAGGGCTTTTGCTATTAACTGAATCAGGCCAGAGTCTTCAGCTATCTTCATTATTCCTAGCCAAAGCGCCATAATTCCTATTAGGCCTATCGCTATATCAACAGATGTCTTTGACATTGAGATAGCTGCTTCGGTAACCTCATCGATTCTTCCTGTAATCGTTCCAACAATAACCGAAACAAAAATGAGGCCAAACCAAATATAATTTAGCATCTATAATTCCTTGGTAACTGCGCTATCAGTGATGGTAACAGGGGCATCTATTTTAGATGTATCAATCGCTGTTTTTATTGATATTGGAAATGTAGTCTGGTACTTACCATGGCCACAGGGAAAGTTAGAGATTATTGGTATATCTAAATCACCGCAAATATCTAAAATAATTTGATCTGAATTTCTACCGAATTTTATATCTTGGTCTTTCATATCCTTTAGCTCTCCAATAATGAGACCGTTTATTTTATCAAACATGCCTGCGGTTCTCATTTGGACAATCATTCTCTCGAAAGAATAAAGATACTCATCGATATCTTCAATAAATAATATTATTCCATTTGTGTTCAATGCCTCTCGTGTGCCTAGCCTGTTTATCAAAAGGCACATATTCCCGCCCCAAATTGGGCCAGATGCTTTACCCTCTTTTAGTATTCTTGTTTTAAGCGATCCTGGTGATTTTATATTAATTTTGTTGTCTCCGGTCAATACCCTATCCATTAGGTTATAATTATAATCCACCCATGAATTTTTGTAAGTTGTTAACATCGGCCCGTGGAATGTTACCAAATTAGTTTGCTGGGTTATAGAGGTTAGATAGGCAGTAATATCACTATATCCGATAAAAATTTTGGGATTTTTTCTTATTAGCTCATAATCGAGCAGGGGTAAGACTCTGTTTGCACCGTATCCTCCGCGAGCACACATAACAGCATCTATATCTGGATCTGTGAACATTTTATGTAGATCATCTGCTCTTTCTTGAGGAGTGCCAGCGAAGGGCCCCCATTGTAGATTATTGCTTGCGCCAATTTTGATTTTGTAACCAAGGTCTGTGAAAAATTTAGTAGTTTTTTTAAGGATTGTTTCTTCAAGCCAGTATGATGGGCTAACGATACCTATTGTTGAGTTTTTTTGTAGTGCTTTTGGTTTAATCATAGATTATTGTTTTTACAATTTGGTTTTGAACATATCTATGTTTTGAAGAAGATCCAATATACCCATTCATTAAGATTGAGAATGCAACAGCACCGTATTTTTGTGAATAAATATATCCAGCTAAGTTGCGTGCTCCTGATAACCCTCCGGTCTTTGCTCTAATTAGACCCCCTTCTTCGGTCAGTCTTTTTTCTAGAGTGCTATTTTCCCATCCTCCACCAGGAAGAGTAGATATAAAATTATCTTTATACTTGCTATTGTATACCCATGTTAAAAGAGATATAAGTTGGTCAGAGTTTGTTAGGGTATACCTGGAAACGCCAGAGCCATCAGCGAGTCTAATCTGAGAGGTATCTATTTTAACGTGCTCAGCTAAAAATGATTTTACGCTGTCAATCCCAGTGCCCCATGTTCCGGGCAAGGTGTCCAACGCGCCAATCGATTTTACAAGAAGTTCTGCGGTTAGGTTGTCGCTTTCGTTCATTAAATTTTTTGCTGATACGATTAGTGAGTCTGAATAATGAACCGTTATTTCATTATAGAGATTTAGGTTTTGATTTTTTTTAGATAATTGTTTCACCGTTGTGCCATGCTTACCTAAAAGTTTTTTAAAGATTGTTCCGGTAAACAACGATGGATCATAGATATTTCTGTATAGTGTATCCCTTTTTGTGGTATCCATAATTTCGCCTGTAACTGAAAAATTGTTGTTTGTGGCAACCCAGTCTCGATCAATTTTTATTTTTTTAAAATCTAGAGTGTCATTCACCGTTACAGAGTTATTTTCAAAAGTGATGTATGATGTTTCTGGGAAATAACTTATATCAGCGGGACTCCCTATATCTCCAGGCTCAATATAGAAATCTATACAATTATCATTTACTGATAACGCGCCTATAGGTGCAGCATACCACCAAGGGCCTTCGTCCCACATCCAGCCTTCACCATAGTTTAAAGAATCCAGGAAAGTATCATCTATATACAGCGTGTCAATCTTTTTGATATATGATGAAACGATTTCAGCAAGAGAGTCAAGCTGGTCTATCGTTAGGTCTGGGTCACCGCCGCCTTTTAAAACTAAATTATTTTTCATTTTTAATACACTGGTCTTGAACCTGTGATCATTGCCCAGGTAGTGCAGCGCAGCTGCGCAGGTGTAAAGCTTATTCGTACTGGCGGGCATTAATAGTTTTTGACTGTTGTAGGCGTAGAGCGTTTTATTGTCCTCAAGCGAGACTATTTTTATTCCCATGTTGAGGTCTACCCCTGCAGATTCTATGATACGGTTTATTTTACCAATTAGTCTAGGTGTGCCCTCAAGATAGAAAAGCATTTTAGGAGGAGTACAAGATAATAATGCTATAAAAATAGCAATAAAAAAATGTTTCTTTATTGATCCCCAAAAAATATTCATCATTTCAAAGACATTATAAATTTATCAAGAAGACTGTGACCAAACTCGAAAGAACCTTTTGCATTTTCTACTGGAAGATTGTGGTCATCAACAAAGGCCTGGGTGGCCTCAAGGTGAGTCTGGAAGCCCCATACGGGCTCTGTTTTGCTTGCTATCGCATCAACTGATACCAGTTCACTTTCTGCGATTATTTCAAAACTGGGAGGGACCTTGGTGATTCCATCCAGGTGGGAATAAAGCAAAGGGCCGGAGGAAGGTTCTCCCCATAAGCAGCTTTTTTTCATGTGCACAACTCGTTCACCCTGTTTTTTTTCACCTGACCACAAGGGCTCCACTTTACCGCCATAGACATGGCCGATAAGCTGGTGCCCGTAGCAGAGGCCAAGGACGGGTATCCCATTTGATGAAGCATCAATCATAATGTCTGAGATATTTTGCTGCCACTTATTACCATCGTTAACTGATGCAGCGCTTCCCATAACGATAACGCCTCTGACATTACTATTATACATACCGAGGCTGTTGACACCATATAGAGCAGGCAGGTGGTATGTTACGGGGTATGGTGCTATACTTGCTATTCTGTTGAACGATTCAATCGCGGGTTTTTTTATTGCTGGATCGATTATCATTAAGTGTTTATTTGACATAAGGATTGTGCTCTTCAAATTATTGATTAATATCTTTTGTTTATTGCTCGCCCTAATTCAATAATAAAACCAAACTCGATTATATCATATATCCAATGAACTAAACAATAATAACATTTGATCTGTTGGAATCAAGTATAGTTATAATAATCATGATGGTTAATCACTTAATAAATAGAATTTTTTCAGTTGAAATTTGATAACCATCTTTATTAAGAACTAAAAAATAGGTCCCTGATGTTAATTGATTTGAAATGGATTTTGGAAGATGGAACCTTAGTGGGTTAGGGTTCATTTTAGTGAATTGGTAATCCCAAACAGTGTGCCCCAGAATATTGAATAATTTTAATTCATATTTTTCTGGTTTGCCAGTTATTCGAATGATTCCCTCGCTGTTAAAGGGATTCGGATAAAAAGTAACAGAAGGTGCAATGGGGACAAGAGATTCGCCGGAAATCGTAAGAGTAGTATCAATTAAAAATTCCATTGCTCTATCAAAATACTCAATTTGTTCATCTACACCAAGAATCTCTAATACAACAGAAGATAATAAAGATGGTGGGTCATTCAATGTAACGCAGAAAATATTATCAAGTGTGTCGATGATTGAAGAATATGCAACAGGCACATCTGATAATTCAGAAAAACTGTTAATACTATCCACAACGGTATTTGTGCCCAAATTTGAAATAATATAATTTTCGTAGGGAATATTTACTCCAATCAATTCTGATGGCAGGGGTACTGACAAGCCAAAGTCTATACTAAGATAATCCTGTAAAAAATCTGTTCCAATTGTTGTCATATCAACTGATTCAGCTATTCGAGAACCCAGAAACCAGAATGAAGAATTATTCAATTGATTTATTAATGCATCTGGAATTGGATTTATTGTATTTCCTGTAAAAATGACAGGTAAATAGAATTGGGGTAGGGTAAATGTTGAGTCAATTATGAAAAGCGTATCGTTCACTGTTCCAATTCCGATGTCATGACTATCAGCAAGTAAACCAGCGTTTCCTATGAACGGAATTTCAGAAATATCATTTTGTTTACTATAAGAATTCACGAAAAGAAGTTTCTGCCCTCCATACGATCGTCTAAAAACAAAAATTTCTGAGGGTACGCTCTCATTTGGTAGGGGGGCATTATCTACTGCAGACATCCGAAAAAATCCTGTATTATTAAAAAATGACCCAGCCTGAAATAATGTATCGTCCGCTGTCAAATAAGATTCATCATGGTTACTGTGCCAGGTTTCCATATCATAACTGAAATAAAGGCGATACCCTGCAAGGTCAACCTCTGGGTTGGCGTACCATTTTAGTATAAACCCATTGCCTTCTTGTAGAATCGAAATTATTTCTGGTGATGATGGGGGCTCAGTATCGGTTTCTGCGACTTCAAAACTCACGTCGGTGGTGTCACTATTTAAATATTGATCAAAAACATAAATCCTTGCTGTGTAATCTCCTGCGTCCCAGCCTGTTACATTTAAATAATTATTTGTGTAAAGGTTATTAGATGCTATATAAATGTATGTACTTGTACTGGAGCCAGGAAAAAAAACATTAGTTATATAGCTATCAGAACTTGGAATTCCATCAAACTGAAAAGGTAGGTGGGGGCCGTAAATTGACTCTCCACTACTATTAAGAATTTCATATCCGATCTTGTAAATGCCGTTATTATCGCTGATCGGACCGTTATCAGTGCGGTCTGTAGATTTACAAACTATATCTACCAATCCATTTACCCTGTTATTAATAAATTGAGTTGATGTATTATCTTGGTAAAATTGAACCCAGTGAGTTTGAGGATTATAAGAGTCCTCCAGAGGGTGTAATCCACCATTCAAGCGGATTGCATTTATTTCATCACCGGGATACCCGTCCTTGAAGTGGATATGGTTCCATGAGTTTGTCCAGCCTAGTACAGTCTGATAAGCAGCAATATTATCTCCCACATTTAATGCTGGGTTGGGATCCACATGGACATATGCATATCGCCCGACTCTAATATAAGAATTAATACCGGACAGTTGTGCATTACTAATGCTGGTAACTGTTCCATTTAATACGGAATAAACAGGACTCCCTTCAGGCAGGTGGATGTCAACACCATCATGAAAATGATCAATATCACCTGAAGATCCTGAACGGCATTCGCAGAACGTTCCGTTAATCCAGTGGGGCTCGTTAAAAGGTTCGCAAGGCCAATTATAGGCAAAAGAGAAAGTCATAAATAAAAGTATTCCAACCTTTATCCGAAAATTTTTCATTAGTCTTGTCCAATTCTAAATTGAATTGTAGTATGATCTAAATGGAGATAAAGGGATTGATCAAATTGTGTGACCAATAATTTACCTGAAGGGCCTTGTGCTAGGAACTGGTAGTGAAGTAAACTTGTATTTTGCTCATATTCAATAAGGGTTATATCAGAATATCGAACGCCTGTTTTGTTGACCTTTAATGATTTGGCACCAACAATAAATACTGAATTATTAATTGTAAAAGAAAAAATCGGATAGATCGAATGTTCAAAATTTTCAGATATTAGTTGATTATTTCCATTTGCAGATAGGTATTTAATTGAGGTGTCTTCGATAAGAAAAAGCGTATCATTCAACCACAATAAATGCTTCGGTAATCTTGAGAGACTAAATTCAGTTAGGAGATTGATGCTGTCTCTTTTACCGTATATCAAATATGGTTTTTGTGAAAAATTATTACCATGTACCCGAGTTCCAACAATTGCAAAAATACCGCTTTCTGAAATTGCACCTAGATAGGGTAGAGACAAATTCAAGTCGAATAATAACTGATTTTCGCCTGAGTCAATTATTTTAAAGAGGGATACATTCTGTTTTTTATCCAAGTAGGGTGTTTGCATCCCTAGCAGGTAAAGGTCATTGGGAAGGCCGAAGGGAATCAAATTTTTTTCATGGTTCCATTCATTGGATTTAAAAAGAAAAAAATCCCTCTTGAACGTAACATCCAAGCCAATAATTGTATAGGATTGATTCTCTGGTCTTAAAAGGACAATCCTATCATTTATAATAATCGAGCGAGGGATACTTGAGTCATAGTATACAGGGATCGGTTTCTGAAATGACGAAAGAGTGTCTTGTCCATAAAAGTGAATAAGCAATTCCCTATCCTTTTGATCAGCGCCAGAGGTCAAACTATAAACTAGGAAAGTATTATTATTTTTCTGGTCAATGGGTTGGATATCTATGATCTGTTGATCATTAAATTGTTGTTCAATTTCGCCGTTGAGATAAATGGTATTCTTATCGTAATAAATTAAACCTTGATCATTAGGAACCAGTCTTTTATCTGGACTGTGTGATAGTTCTTTAACCTTAACAATAGGTGTCTGCGCCATTAAAAAACAAATAAAGAAGGGAAAAAGAATTCGAAACAATTGATGGTTCATTTGCATTATTGTAATTTAAATATATAATACTTCGTTAGCGAATTATGAAATTTTCTTTATAAATTTTATCAACTCTAGAGCTATAACACATTGAAATTTACAACTCTCGGAATTAAACTATCCACCACATGGGCAAGGCAGTTAGCTAAAATTCAAGGAGCTTTTTTTTAGATGTGTATTAGACTTTTATTTATTTTTCTTAGTTACACTATTGTTTACGGCGGTGTTACAGGTAAAATAAACGGCACTATAAAAAATCAGGAAACGGGTGAGTACCTTGCTGGTGTCAATATAGTGGTCAACGGTACCGTCTTGGGCGCTGCAACAAACGAACGAGGTGAATACTATATTTTAAATGTTCCTTCTGGCACCTATACCTTGACAGCATCCATGATCGGTTATGCTGTTTATGAAGTGACAGGTGTGAAGGTTTCCATGGATATTACAGAAACAATCAACATGGCATTGTCTCAGGAAGTGATTGGAGGTGAGGCCGTAACTGTTACCGCGGAAAAGCCTCTAATTAAGAAAGATGAATTTGCATCAAGGCATTTAGTATCTTCTGAAGAAATACAAGAACAACCTGTTGATAATTTTATTTCCATTGCAAAGAACCAAGCCGGGGTAGTTGGAAGTCATTTTCGAGGTGGACGTACAGGGGAAGTTCTGATATTGGTTGACGGCGTACCTATCCGTGATCCTGCTGGCGCATATTCCGGTAGTCTAGGGGGCTTCACAGGTGATATACCCGAGGCAGCTATTCAAGAAATGGAAGTTACCTTAGGCGGTTTTAGCGCTGAATACGGTAATGTGCAATCCGGCGTGATTAATCTAGCCGCTAAGGAAGGGGGTGACTCATTCCACGGGAGTTACAGAATACGTACAACAGATTTCGGGTCCGGGATGAACAAATTATTGATGGGCGATCGCAGTAAATGGCTTGGAGCCTTTTCTGAAAGCTATGATCCTGATTCAAATCTGGTGGACTCTGTAATCTGGCAAAACCATTACCAGCATAAATCGGAACAGGTCAGTCAGTTTGATATCAGCGGCCCGTTACCGTTAAACGGCAACTTCTTTCTCTCCGGCGAAATTACAGATGTTGCCCAGGGTTTATTTATAAATCAGCAAGCTCAAAAAAATGCTTTTCAAGGTAAGGTAACATTCCGAATTAATCCCAAAATAAAATTTGCAGTGGGCGGTCTATTGAGCAGGAGAAATTGGGATAATTTTTATTACCCCGCATCAAAATATGGTCCTGGTGATAAATATCCTTACAATGAATTTCAAGAAATTCGGGATAGCTCATTGGTTAAATATATTTATGTAGAAAACCCGAGCGACTATGAGCAAGGTCTTTTTTCACCAGACACATCGACTTACATGACAGTGACTGTCGATAGTATCGGTGTGGCAGACACAACAATCGGCTATGATTACTTTGGCGTGCGCACTTATTATGTTGCCGGCATGCAGGAATATTTATGGAACCATAAAAGTAACCACGATTCTTATTATGGAATCTGGACCCATGCCCTTAGTCCAAAAACATTTTATGAGATTCGTTACCAAATATCCAATTCGAACTATGAACGAGGAACTACTGATATTGAGGACAGAGACAATGATAATGATTTAGCTGAATATCTGGAATGGGATACAGAAGTTGAAGGTCCTTTTCCTGAGTACCGTGATCGCGAAGATAATTACTGGTGGATTCGCGGCGATGATAGGGGACTCCGCGATCAAAACACAACCAGCCACTTGCTAAAGTTGGATATAAACAGCCAGGTGACTTTTAATCATCTGATAAAGGCAGGTATAGATTTTCAGCAGCATACCACCAATGTCGAAAATATCACCTGGGGCGCTGTGGATACAACAGATGGCGCTGTTTCTTTAGGGAGACTAAGGAAAGATATTTGGGAGCAGAATGCACTGGACCTGGGAATTTATGCTCAGGATAAAATTGAATTTCAGGGCATCACGGCTCTGGTCGGGATGCGATATGATTTTTTTGATCCTACAGGAAGGAAAGAGGATATTTATTATCCAGGAAATTATGAAGAGCCATTTTCTGAAATGGATGAGAATAACATACCTATATTTTTGGATCCCCAATCGCCGCGAGCTCACTCACAAATAAGTCCACGAGTAGGTCTTTCATTCCCATTGACAGATAATGATATTATGTACTTCACTTATGGTCATTATTTCCAACGTCCGGACGCGTATTATTTATATAGAAATAACCAATTTCAGTCTCTAACCAAGGTAGGAAACTATATAGGTAACCCAGGGTTACTTCCAGAAAAAACAGTGAGCTATGAGGCTGGCGTTGAGCACCTAATTAGAAATGATATAAAATTGAGTTTAACAGGATTTTCTAAGGACGTGACAAACTTAATTAATTGGCAAAAATATGTAGGCAGGACAATCCAAAATATTGAAATGAACGTTTTCACTAATGCGGACTACAGTAATATAAAAGGATTGGAACTATCCTTAGAAAAAAGATTCAATGGCATTTTCGGATTTTCTATGAACTATTCGTATTCCATTGCAAAAGGCAGAAGTTCGGACCAATGGGGAGGATCTGGCTCATTCACAAGCGCAAAAAGGTTAAGTATTTTGGATTATGACCAAACACATACCTTTAATTCAATAGTATCACTAATGACCCCAATATCATCTATTTTTGGGATAGAGGTTCTTGGGATGAAACCTTTGAGCGATTGGAAAATAAACTTTATCACTAAGTACGGTAGTGGTTTGCCCTACACATCTTATGGTTCAACTATAGTAAATAATATGAGAAGGCCAGCAACAATAAATACGGATGTACGGGTGATTCGAGAGATTAAAATAGGGCCGATCTCCTTATTTGTTACAATGGATATTTTTAATCTGATGGATAAACGTAATGTTGATTATATTGGAAGTTCTTTGCTATACGAACAGACCGATGATCCGACATTGGTTAGAAGTGATGAATTGACAGGTGAAGGTGAAAAAATCTATTACCAGAATCCCCAAATATATAGTGACCCACGACAATTTCGTTTAGGAGTATCTGTTGCGTTTTAATACAAGAATATTTTTGGTTTTCGTTAGTCTGTTTGCGACTATCAAGCTCACTGCTTTTGATCCAAATAGAAAGAGCCGGGGCAATAGAATAAGCGCCAAGGTTGCCGAACCAATCGTTGAAGATGATTGGAAACATCATACCATTGGAAAATTTTGGAATAGGGTGACTAATTTTAATTATGTAGGTGATGATGCCTATGAGGGCAGGACACCTTCAGGCGATTATCCAGGAGGTACAGGAAATTCATATCTTTATAGGGGGACACTCTGGCTCTCCGCTTTTGTTGATGGTACCTTTCATTCTTCCCAAGGGAGTGATCATGAATTTGCACCTCTTGATTCGGTAACCTTATACACTGGAGATGATGTAACCAGAGCTGAACAGGAAACCTATACCAGGTATTATGATATTGTCGCGCCATTGGCTGAAAACCATACGCCTTTGGGCCTCGAGATAACGGAGCGAACTTTTTCATGGAGTGCCAGCTTTGCTGATGATTTTATCATTCATGAATACTCTATTAAAAATGTAGGTATAGATGCGGATGGTGATTACTATCCGGATACAGAAAGAGATCTCATCGATTTTTATTTTACAGTCCGGCTGGATGCCGATGTTTCCAAAGTACCAGACTGGGGCGCTGAGGATGTCTACTCAAATATTGATGACTATGTTATGTCCAATGGTACACCCTTTGATTGGCTAGAAGATGTCCCCCAAATGGCAGGGGTTGACCATGGGTTAATAGGAGAAGTTATTGATAGCACAATGATGTTCATGTGGGATGGGGATAACGTTCACCAAAATGCTGAAAATGGTCAGGCAGATGATTTTGGAAATCCGGGAGTAGATGGGACTTTGCAATCACCTGGTTTTATCGGTTTAAAAGTCTTGAAAACAGATCCTTTAATGCCGAAACACTCGTTTCATGTTAATCATATTTCTAACGATCCCACATCGGATCAGCAAGCATGGAGCAGGATGATTAGCGACCCATCGTTTGAGGATATTTTTGAAATGGGGTATCCTGTTTATGATTATCGAGGACTTTTTACGGTGGGACCGTTGGACACACTAAGGGCAGGTGACTCTGTGAAAGTGACAGTAGTATATGGTGTTGGTTCAGATCCAGTAAGGGGCAGCACCTATAGCTTGATTGAATTATTCAATGTGATGAACACGGCACAATGGATTGTTGATAATGACTATGATTTTGATGTCAGTGAAATGGTACCACCTGCACCCTTAGTCACGGTCGAAGAGATAATAGAGGATGGAGCTGTCAGCGGAGTTAGAGTTATTTGGGATAATTCTGCTGATTTACATGGAAATTTCCAGGGCTACAAGGTTTGGCGTGGAGATTCCCGTACTATCACTGGCGAGATCGACTGGCAACCTTTAGGGAATGGCACCTATGATCTAGATGGTATGTGGCCTCCACCTAGCGGGGTGACTGCTAATTATTATCAGTTGATTGACAGCCCTGTAACCAATGGGTTTGATTACTATTATTCTGTCCAGGCTTACACAGATACAATAACAGATCCAATCGTGCTTGATCCCGTTGAGACAAGTATTTTAGATGAGAGCAGTTTTAAGATAATTGCTCCGGCCAATGCAACTACAGATAATTTGAACTCAGTGAAAGTAGTACCTAATCCATATATTGGCAGCGCCCGGTGGAACAACAGCATACCAAGCGATACATTTCCCTGGCAGCACCGCTTGCAGTTTACCAACCTTCCAGCTGACGCGGTTGTGAGGATTTATTCTTTGGACGGAGATTTTATTGATGAGATTTATTCCGGTGATGGTGTGCGTTCGGGTGATGATCTATTGGCGAATACAAAAAAGAGTGTAGCGGAATGGGATCTGGTTACAAGAAATAACCAAGAAGCTGCGCCTGGTATTTATATGTTTCTTGTTGATTCACCGTCCTTAGGGCAAAAAGTCGGGAAATTTGTAATTATTCGATGAAGAATTTTTTATTTATATTTAAAAAACTCGTATTAATCTTTTCGTGTTCGTTGATTATTGCGCAGGATTTTGCACCAGTGGGAACGTCTGTTGCCCAATTTTTAGAAATTGGAAATGGTGCGAGATATGTTGGCATGGGCCATACCGGTGCAGCGGCGGCACATGGAATCAGCAGCATATCCTGGAACCCTGCTGGATTGGCAAAAGTGACTAATATTGAATTTTTTATGAATCAGAATAAATGGCCTGCAGATATTACATTTTCTTACATAGCTGCAGGGACTAAAATACGGCGTTTGGGGTCTCTAGCGTTCCACCTGCTTTCTCTCCAGACAGATGCCATGGAAATCACAACGCTGGAGGAACCTGGCGGAACAGGAAATACCTTTAATTTGCTTAACCAATCTCTTGGGCTTACCTTTTCCAGGAACTTAACAGACCAAGTGGCTTTTGGGGTTACACTAAAACAAATAAAAGAGGGATACTTGGACTACACTTATTCAACCATCGCTACGGATATTGGAACGCAATATTATACAAATTATAAGGACTTCAAACTTGGATTGGTCATCCAAAATTTTAGTCCGGAGGTTCGTTTTTCAGGCAGCTATATTGATTACAGTGACGATGAATCATACGCAGACTCTTTGAACGGGAAAAAAGAATTCGAGACCTATTCACTGCCGATGAATTTCAGAATTGGGACAAGCATGAGGTTGTTTTCGTCAAGCCTCTCATCTGTTATTATGGCAACGGATATGATACACTCGAATAATAACCTGGAAGATATTAACCTGGGGATCGAATATAATTTTAAGGATAAATATTTTTTGAGAACTGGATATAAAACCCAGGCCGATATTTCTGGAGTTACTTTCGGATTCGGCACTAATTTTAATTTTAATAATCGAATACTATCTGTCCACTATTCTTATAGCGACTTAGGAATATTACCAGGCAATCAGCAAATCTCAATCGAATATGGAAAATAAAAAAAAATTGGTTTTTAGTATATAGAGTTTATTTGTATTATATCCTGTCTCAATTGTACGCCTTGAGACAATTGAAGGATGTATGGGTAATAATTCTATCCGACTTTGTTTAAGTCACAAGATAGTGAATGATTTATTCATCCTTCATCAATCAATCATAAAATAAAAAGAGTAAGGAGTATTGAATATGAATAGAAAGATATTAAATCTTTTTTTAGGCCTTTCAATTATGCTTATCAGCTCTAGCCTTTTTGCGGTGAACGGGTTTGTAAGAGGTACTGGTATACCAGCGCCAGAGCCAACTGCGAACGTGGAAGGCTATGGAGGTATATTAGCTGGTGGTGATATGGATGGTGATGGTTTAGCGGATATCTGGGTTATAAACAGTATGTGGGACGGTGCCGGTGATTATATACCACGTGCTTATAAATTAGAGCCGGATGGATTGGGAAGTTGGCAGGTTGTATGGTCTGCTACAGCGCCTGTTGATTTGCAAAACACCTGGCCAGCTCTTACCATTGGTGATATGGATGGTGATGGCAAGGAAGAACTGATCTGGGGAGCACCAAACTGGCCAACAACAAATATGCCAAATCCTCCTCGAGTTATGGTATACGAAGAAGCTGGTGATGGTACGGATGTTATGGGTGTTGCCACAACCGATACGGCCTCTAGTGGTGAAGATCTTCATTTTTCACCGAACAGTTTTTCGACAATTACAGCAGAGTATCTAAACACACGCCCAACTCGTTTTTGGGTGTCTGATATAGATGGTGATGGAACAAAAGAACTTTGTTTTAATGACCGAAAAGGTGGATCTAACGGTTTCGGGACTGGACTTTTTTACGGCGTTATGTCTGTATCTGATGTTCCAGATGCTGGTGATGGATCAGAGACATGGACCGTAGAAGCGACCATGCTCACTGCGCCCATTGACACAGCAGGGACTGCAGCCGGGACTCAATACGCTTTGAATAACAAGTATGATTCATTTGTTTTGGGCTCATCATTGTATTTGCCTGAGGAAACATCAATCACAAAGGTAACTGCGACAGCTGCAAATACTTATTCAGCTACACAGCTTGCACCAGCCGCAGGCGGTATGCTTTTCAATGCTTCCCAGGTCGCTGACTTGGATGGTGATGGAATAGAAGAAGTTATAACGGCTGAGTATGACTATGGAACCGCAGTAGTATCCAGCGTGGTACTGCTACAGGCTGATGGAGACACACTCAAACATACTGTACTGGCAACTATGGATACAACTGCTGCAACTGGATATGCAGGAGCATCTTCTAGATTCATGGGCAGTGCCCAGGGTGATGTAGATGGTGATGGAAACCTCGATTTTATTTGGGGAAGCAGATATACTAACAATAATGGCTGCATATTCAGGCTAGCATACAATGGCGGTGTCATAACTGATCCTGCGAGCTATGAACTCACCGTTATCGATAGCGCATATGCTGCTGGTGGAAACGCCTGGGATGTGGTAGCTGTTGGAAATATTGATGCTGATGCGGCAGATGAAGTTCTTTACGGACACCAAGGTTCAGCGGGAACATTTCCCAATGATGGTACACTAGATATTGTTGTACTTGACTATGATGCAACTGCTGGAGTCTTTGTTCGTGAGACGATTCCGCTTAATTTCAATCTAAAACAGAACTATCCTAATCCTTTTAACCCATCGACTACTATTGATTATGAACTTGATGTACAAGAAGATGTGAGTATTTCTATTTATGATCTTGCTGGTCATAAGATTAATGAACTATTCAATGGAGTTCAAAATGGTGGTTCGCACAGTATTGTGTGGAATGGTAAGGATCTATCTGGATCAACTGTCGCCGCGGGTACCTATCTTTATGAAATAAAGGTTGGAAATTCCAGGATGACAAAGAAAATGGTATTATTGAAATAATTAACAATTAGTACCTGTAGAGAAGGGGATAATATCATCCCCTTCTCTATTTTATTTTAATTCTGTCCCTAATATAGACCATGGAGTGATTATGCTGAAACGTCAGTTATCTGTGCTTATTTTTTCATTAGGAATAATTTATTCTCAAAATGCATTGGCCACGGATTGGTCCAGTCATAGTTTTCTAGATCCTTGGGGATATCCCGGAGGAGACACACTTTCCAGCAATGGTACCCGTACAGTTATTGGTGGCTTTGACCTTGACCAGGATGGGGCAAAAGAAATAATTATCACGGATTATTTTATATATGGTGTTCGTCTATTTGAGTATGATTTAGAAAACCAAGTTTTCGAGCAAAAATGGCGTTCTCCAGAAAATCTCGCAAACCGTACAGCCTATGCAAATCCAAGGTCTGTTGGTGTAGGTGACATGGATAACGATGGGAAATTCGAAATTTATTATCCCCTTTCTCATGCAGGAGAAGATGATTTGCAAATGGGTGGCTGGTATTATTTTGAATGGGATGGTGTAGTAGGGAGTGACAACTATGGCGAAACATTCTCATCAAGGAATACGGTTGAAGTAGACTTGTGTTGCCCGGATCCATTATCATTCACAGGGACAACTGAGTATGTCACTTCTGGAATTGATATTGATGGAGATGGTCAGCATGAACATATTAGTGCGGTTCGTGGAAACACAGCCGGGACCAACAGGGGGACTCTAATTATGAGCCTGATTGGTGATCTATACACAGACAACGGAAGCGTTGGATTCGAAACTTGGCAGAATGAATATTATATTGATATTTCGACCCACATCGGCGCCTATGCAGGAAGCCCATATCAGGCGATACCCGCCGATTTGGATGGTGACGGGACCTGGGAAATCGTTAACCACTATTGGCAAAATTTTTGTCTTTTTGTGATTGATGTCACCGGCCCAGATACTTATGAAGTTGGTAGCTCTACATATGGAGATGGTTGGTGGGCAGCGACTGTACCAAATGATGATGTTTCCATATTTGGCGGCGCGGTCGGCGATATTAATAATGATGGTGATGATGAAGTCTGTTATGTGGTCTATGGTGACGCCGGTGCAAATGAAGATCAAGGTAATTTGATGGTTCTTGATTATAGCTCTGGAGATGATGTATTAGCAAATTTACAGGACCATGTTTCCGTGGTAGCTGAGAATTTTGGAGCATTTTATGGTGGAATATTTGATGTAGATCAGAATGGATATGCTAACATATTTGGTGGACTCGGTGGTATTAAAAGTGCAGAATGCACAGGTGGTGTACCCCTTGACCCTGACTCTTATACCATCAGCGTGATTGATGATGGAACAGATCGTACTCCAAAGACAATTACCATAACCGATTCTTCCGGCGTTTTAGACACAGTCGTGACCTTGGGAAGTGGGGTATTTGCTTCTAAAGTACAGGCAGAATTTAATGGGAATGCAATTGACTTCGACAACGATGGGAAATATGAAATTTTGGTATCGCACCAAGGGAATCATGCTAAGACTACCATTAATTATGCTACATGGAACGGGGCCAACTATGACACGACTTCTACCCTAGTCCAAAATGAAAGAAACTGGATGATTGCGGTTTATGAATTTGACGGGGACCTTGTTTCTGTAGAGCCGGTAAACTTTATTCAGCCCGAGGATTTTACTCTTGGCCAGAATTATCCCAATCCTTTCAATGGGAGGACCGTAATCTCGTTCAATATTCCAGTAAAAAATTCTGTTTCACTAAAGATATACAATGAAATGGGCCAATTAATTAAAACATTAATCAATCAGGAAGTAATCTCTCAAGGATCTCATAGAGTAATGTGGGATGGCTCTAATGAGAAAGGACAAGCGGTTGCTAGTGGCATATATATCTATAAATTAGAGTGGGATAAATACTCTGTTTCAAATCAAATGAGTTTCCTCAAGTAAAACGGGATAACATTATCATGAATAAATTTTCACGATTATTTATTTTCTTGTCCCTTTGCTCTTGTCTTTTTGCTGAAGGCGGTAAAATAGCAGGAACTGTTTTAGATAAAACTTCTGGTAAACCACTGCCTGGTGTTAGCATTATTATTGAGGGCGCTGGTCTTGGTGCTGATACGGACGAGGAGGGTCGCTACATTATTATTAATGTTTCCCCCGGGCTATACACCCTTCGATCATCTTATATTGGGTATGCGACTGTTAAAGTAACTGACCTAGTTGTAAGCACCGGAAGAACGTCCAATCAAAACTTTACCTTAGCGCAGGAGGTTGTTGAAGGAGATGAGGTTGTTGTTACCGCAGACAGACCACTAGTACACAGGGACCTAACCTCAACCCAAAAAATCACAACTGCTGAAGAAATAAGCGCGATGCCGGTTGAATCTTTTCTTGGTGTTCTCACGGCTCAGGCGGGTGTTAACCTAGGTGCAGGAGGTGAATTACACATTCGTGGTGGTAGAAGTAACGAAGTTGGATATTATATTGATGGTATTTCAGTAGCAAACCCTTTCTTCACCAACAGTCTTTCGGTTAATGTGTCTAACAAAGCATTACAGGAGCTCAAGGTGGTCAGCGGGGCCTTTAACGCTGAATATGGTAATGCCATGAGTGGGATAGTCAATATTCAAATAAAAGAAGGTGGCCAAAATTATGATGGTAGCCTTTCGATGTACACCGGTGACCGTTACTCAACTGATACAGATCTTTTTACCAATATTGATGATTTTGAACTATTGAATCGTCAAACGTGGGAAGGGTATTTCAGTGGCCCAGTTCCGTTTATGAAAGGAAAGTTGACCTTCAACAGCAGTATGAGATATTCAAAGCAGGATGGCTATCTGTTTGGAGTCAGGGAGCACGATGTTTCTGACTATGCTAATTTTATAACTGAAAACTGGTACATACAAATGGGGGGCGATAGTGCACTAGTGGCCATGAACCCCAGCCAATCCATAAACCAATTATTAAAACTGACGTACAAAGTCACACCAAAGCTAAAACTGGCAATGCAATACTTAGGTAGTCAGGGAGAGTCACAGTCATACGTTCACGCTTACAAATATAACCCAGACGGCCGGTCAACATCTCAATCAAATAATAATAATTTATCCTTAAAAATTAATCACGCAATCGGAAGTAAAACATTTTATGAGGGACACATATTTATCAATAAAACAGATTATAACTCATTCCAGTTTGTGCCTCTAAACCTGGATAATGCGATTACATTTAATAATGGCAGTACTTTCGGAGAAGATGAGGATGTCCTTTTATTTTTTGAAACACCCGGTGTGTATACGATTGGATATAGAGAAATAAATGTATTGGACGGGAACAGTTATATTCTTCCAAATTCAAACTATGTCTCATCCTTAAATATCATCGGCAGTCCGAGCGCCGAAACATTTTCATTTGGAGGATCTAACCGAGGACATTCTTATCGAGATTCAGAATCCTTTGGTGGGAAATTTGATATTACCTCGCAGATCAACTCACGTAACGAGCTAAAAGCTGGAATACAATACCGGAATGATCTATTAAACGAAAGGAATTTTTCGGTTCTATATGATGGGATTACTTATACAATGCCCACAATCACTCCTGAAAACGGTTCGCCTTCTCACAGCTACTACAAAGAGAATGCGATATTTTTATCTGCTTATTTACAAGACAAATTGGAGTATCAAAGCTTTGTCATGAATGCGGGACTTCGGTATGATAATTTTGAACCAAATACGAAACATATAAATGATTTAATTGATCCAGAAGGTGAAGAATCAGCAAGCTCAAAAAAGACAATGTGGTCTCCTAGGCTTGGTGTAGCCTTTCCAATTACTGACCAAGGTATCCTACATTTCTCATACGGACATTTTTATCAAATGCCTACACTACGAAATTTATTTCTAAATAGTATTTTTGGTGCCGGGTTATCTCCAAGCTTAGGGTATGGAGATCTGAAGCCGGAAAAAACGGTCATGTATGAGTTTGGGTTGCAACAACAATTAAGCCAATTTTTAGCAATTAACAGTAGCATTTTCTATAAAGATATTCGAAACCTGTTGGCCTTACAATCCATCCACTATAATTCTCCAACCTATGGTCCGTCAGATTACTCAATTTATTTGAATAAAGATTATGCCATGGTGAAAGGAATTACACTTAGTCTAACCAAGAGATGGGACCCCAAATCAAAGACTTCAGCGTTTCTTGATTACTCGTATCAAACTACAGAAGGAAACAGCACCAATAGTGGGTCATTTTATTTCAATGCGCTTACTGGAAGTGAAGAGGAGAAAAAAATTGCTTCGTTAGCTTGGGACCAAAGCCATGTATTTAATTCAACAATATCAATGACCGAACCGGGGCCAAAGGGTTGGGGGCTTAGCTTTATTGGGAAGCTTAGCACCGGCTGGCCATATACCCCGAATATTCCGAATGCGAATTATGTACCTTATCCAAACAGCTCCCGGAAACCAATACAGAAATCCTTGGATCTGAGATTTTATAAAATAGTATCTCTGAAATCATTCGAGTTTGAAATTTTTCTGAAAGTGTACAATGTGTTTGACACCAGAAATGAAAAATATGTGTATACAGACACTGGCCGTTCAGGATATACCTATGCTAATCGATCTCTTCAGGAAACGGAATCATTCAAAAGTCATTATGGCGAGCCAGGGATACACACCTGGGAAGAATATCATAAGCGGCCTAATTACTACAGTCCTCCAAGATTAATTACTTTAGGATGGAGCATTAACTTATGATTCATTCAGTAAAAATACGTTCAAATATTATTGTTGGTTTTTTTCTTATAAGCTCAGTCCTTTGGGCTGATTTCCCTTTCATTAGAGACAAAGATTTTATAGAAGGTCCGAAAAAAGATTGGAGCCAATCGAAATTTGACAGGTATTACCGATATATAGAAAGAAAAAGTGCCCGTTCTTTCGATAGTGATGATCAGATTCTTCGACGTCAATATGCTATTATTACTGGGAATAAGATTACTTCTGAGATTTGGAACTACGGATCTATCTCCCGTCCAGGAAATAGAGTGACAGATATTATCTGGGAAGGTTTGGGGTATGGTTATGAGTTTGGTCCTTTTATTTGTGCGGAAATTCCTGTTGAGCCAAATAGTCATCCGGATGCATATACAAAAATAGAAAACAATGATACGACATGGTATGCTCGTGTAATATCGGATGGTTTGGTTAGCAGCCCTGAGAGGTCTCCGGATGGGTCAGAGTATTGGACATGGGAACCCCTGGCGTACAATGATCAGGGTGTAGGATATGCTGACTCTGGTCAGGATAAAATACCTACGTCTAATGATATAGACCGTGATTTAGATGGGAAGCCTGATAGTTGGGCAGATGACTGGTACAATCCCAATATTGGTGAGTATGTATGGCCTGGTGCCTTAAGACAGGGTGCATCTAATGCTGATGAGGAAGCTTTTTTTGTTTGTGATGACCGGATGAATAAAGAATTCACATATTATCCTTTTCCAGATGATTCCTCCAGAAAAGGTCTTGGTCTGCAAATAGAGTATCGGTATTACCAATGGGCCAATCCATTGGCAGAGGATATTATTTTCTTGATTTATAAGGTTACTAATATAAGTAAAAAAGATCTTAATGAGGTCATGTTTGGAATGTGGGGTGACCCCCATATTGGGGGACCGAGTAATTACCAAGATGATTTATCCTTTTTCGATCATGACCTTAATATGGTTTATTGTTGGGATGAAGATGGTGTTAGTGATGTTGCAGGTCGTCCTCCAGGATTTTTTGGCTACAAGTTCTTAGAAAGTCCTGGTAATCCTTATGATGGTCTGGATAGTGATGGTGATGGGATGATCGATGAAAGTCGCAGTAATGGTATAGATGATGATGGCGATTGGGATATTGAAAAAGATGATATTGGTGTGGATGGTGTCCCCAATACTGGCGACACTGGAGAAGGAGATGGTATTCCAACTGCAGGAGATCCATTCGATATTCGCCAGCCTGGAGAGCCCAACTTTGAATGGACCGATCTTGATGAGTCAGATATGGTCGGACTCACTGGCTATTCTGCGCCACCTTTCGGTGGGATGACTATCGCCGATGATGATCGTATTTTCAATGATTTTTTGACCCCTGGAGTTTATGATTCATCAAATGCTGGTAATGCTGGCGATTATGTTTTTATTTATAGTTCTGGTCCTATTGATTTTCCTGCCGGGGAATCAAGACGTTTTTCTATCGCGCTTTTGATGGGTGAAGATTATGATGATTTAACCTTGAATGCGATTACAGCTCAGGACATTTACAAAAAGAATTACCAATTTGCTAAACCTCCCGACAAACCGATTGTTACAGCAGTTCCAGGCGATGAGAGAGTGACATTATATTGGGATCATGGTGCAGAATCATCGATTGACCCCATTACTGAGCAAGCAGACTTTGAGGGTTATGTTATATACCGTAGTACGGATCATCAATTTTTAGATCAACAAACAATTACAGATGCAAATGGGTCAAAATTCTTTTTTGAGCCATTGAAGATGTCTAATGGTGCACCAGCTCGGTTCGATCTTGATAATGATTATCTAGGGCTTAGCAGTATTGTCTATCCCGGCCGTGGGACTTATTATACACTGGGCAATAACACGGGCTTGGTTCATGCTTATGTTGATTCTAATAATGTAATCAATGGACAGACATATTACTATGCAATAGCCTCATATGATCATGGTGACGAGGAGTTAGAAATTCCCCCGAGTGAATGTTCTAAGACAATCACAATTGATCCTGAAACAAATGAAGTTATTACCGATGTTAATACCCATAGAATAATTCCCCGTGCACCTAGCGCTGGATATGTAGCCGGGAGTATAGAGAATAATTTTATTTTGCATCTAAATGGTTTTGGCACTGGCGATGTTGAAGTGGATATTATTGATGCAAATGCCTTGGGAGAGGAGAAACTTTTTGAGGTTACTTTTCAAGAATCTCCGATCCGGTATAATGTTAAGGACCTATCTCTATTTGAACAGTCTATTATGATTCGATTGAATCAGTACGTGGGCCTATCCAAAGTAAATATTGATCCGAACAGTTTTTCTCTAACGGACGGCTCAGGAAATACATATACCGCAGGTATAGATTTTGAGTTAAATGCAGAATTGGGCAAGGTCATTGGTTTCCCTTCTGGATCTCTTTCTGATCAAACATTTTATCAAGTTTCTTATACCCATTCACCGATTGTAGGTAGCACATATTTAAACAATGAGTCCCTAAATCTTTTCTTTGATGGAATGAGAATTCGGGTAACGGATAGAGAACTATTATTAGACGAAGCTCGCACTGCGTGGTCAATCTCTTCCAAATCAAACTTGATACCAGAGGTAAAGCCCTTTAACGGTATGACCTCTAGAATGTACCCGGCAGATTATGAGGTGCGATTCTTTGATGAAGTTGTTGACACGAGCAGTTCAATGTTTGCCCCTTACGCTCATAATAAGATGAAGTTTGAGGTTTGGGATGTCACTAATGGAAGAGAAACCAAGCAGAAAGATATTGTTGTCATAGAGATTATAGATCATGATAGTTTATGGACGCCAGGAGACAGAGCTGTTATTATGGATGGAGATCCTTTGGAACCAAAGTGGGAGTTTACTTTTGATTTTCCAGAGTTTGGTGATACAATTAGGCCTGCAGGTGGTGATGTTTTCTTTATCGGCACTGATCGCCCTTTTAGTTATCTAGATTCCTTACAGTTTACCACACTAGCTAGTCAAGTAGATAATTATCAAGCGCAAAATCAATTAGACAATATTTCTGTAGTTCCTAACCCTTATGTTGTGACAAATGTTTTAGAGAGATTGGACTTACAAAACCCCCGGGACCGAGGACCAAGGAAGATATATTTTAATCATTTACCCCAAGAGTGCACCATAAGTATTTATACTGTAGCTGGTGACCATGTTCAAACTTTGGTTCATTCATCAGGTATAGATGACGGCACAGAGGACTGGGCTTTAACTACGAAAGACAACTTTCCTTTAGCTTTTGGAGTCTATATTTATCATGTAGATGCCCCGGGTATTGGTGAAAAGGTGGGAAGGTTTGCGGTGATAAAATGATGAAAAAGATTTTTTTACTGTTGCTGATCGTATCTGGATTGATTGGACAATATGCAAATGATCAGATTATAACGAAATCTGGTACCACTGTAGCGCAATTCCTAAAAATTGGCGTCGACGCTAGAAGCACATCCATGGGCAGTGCAGTTGTTGCTTCATCTTCAAATGTAAGTGGGATGTTTTGGAACCCTGCAGGTCTAGCAAATTTGAATGGCACAATTGTTCAATTTGGAAATCATGATTGGTTAGCATCAATGAGACACCAATATATCTTTACCTCCATATCCCTGAACAGCAAGGGGGTTTTAGGATTTGGTATTATCAACCTGTCTTCACCAGAAGATCTAGTGAGAACCGTAGAAAAACCTGAAGGAACTGGAGAAAAGTTTTCAACGAATGATATGTCAGTCAATATTAGTTTTGCTAAATCACTCACGGATAAATTTTCTCTTGGTGGTTCAATAAAATATATACAACAAAATATTTGGCATGCCTATGCAAAAACCATTGCTACAGATATTGGGGCATTGTTTGAAACTCCATTTTGGGGAGTAAGGCTAGGGGCTTCTATTAGCAATTATGGTGGTAAAATGAAATTAGAAGGTCGTGATCAGAAGGTTAGTATAGATCCAGATCTAGTCAACCAAGGGAATGTAGAATTCGTCAATGCAAATCTGGAAACAGATTCTTTTCCAATCCCTCTTTATTTTCGTGTTGGGATATCAGGAGAAGCTGTTAACACTAGTATTTTTAGGCTTACATACGGCATAGATGCATTACACCCAAATGATAACTCAGAATATATGAATCTGGGGATGGAAGCCGTTTTTAATAATATCATATCAATTCGAGCGGGCTATCCTTCATTATTTAAAGAAGAATCAATAGAGGGTCCGACCTTTGGCATAGGAGTGAGCTATCGAATCTGGAAGACAGCAACAGTATTAAATGTTGATTATTCATTTGCCGATTATGGTCCACTGGGTGAGATAAATAGAATTTCTATGGGATTAAATTTCTAGCGCAAAAACTATTTAGATAAAATTGAAAAAAAATATTTTATTTCTTTTTTTTTTCAGTTCAATATTTGCGCAAATAGGAGATTTAGGGCCAACCTTAGTTAACTACCCAGAACTTTCAGTTCGAGATAGTCTGCCTTTTATCATTTATGAGGGTGGGACGTCATTCCAGCAATTTTTTATGGAAGGTGGAGCCCTTGAGATTGAAGGCGGTGCGATAACAGATGTAATATTTTCTTTTACAAGTGAAGCAGGTCAACAAAAAATTATCCAAGGAAAATTATTCAGCAGTGAATCACAGGGTACAACTTTAGCTACATTTATAATAGAAAAAAGTGAATTAACTGATCAATTCTCCTTTAAAATAATTTCCACTGAATCGGTTAATGTAAAATCGGTCATTGGGTTTATTCCTGAATCTATAATCGCTACAGGAACCGAAAGAATTTTAATTCCCGCTGGTGGAGACGTTCCCAAGCCACTAATCGTGACTCGTGAAGAGTGGAACTCCCAGCCTCCGAAATATACCTATACCAATCACCCCTATATTGATAAACTGACGCTCCACCATGCTGCATGTTGTAGTGCAGAAAATTTGGATGAGGGAAAAACACAAGTTTTGTGGATTCAAGATTTTCACCAAAATGGACGTGGGTGGAACGATATAGGATATCATTTTCTTGTAGATCGTGCTGGGAATATTTATCAAGGACGTCCTGAAACGGTTATTGGGGCACACGTTGGGGGTGCCAATACAGGAAATATTGGAGTTTGTTTGTTGGGATGTTATCATCCACCGGAAATAAATTGTTTTCAAACTATGACTGAAGAAAGTCGTGAAGCCATAATCAAAATATTTGGATGGTTATCAGATACTTATGGTCAACATCCATCTATTCTTCTTGGGCATAAAGACTATTTTGGTACAACAGCTTGTCCCGGTAATAATGTTTGGTATGAATTACCTGGCATTAGGATTGATATCGCAGACTATATAAAATCTATGGAAGAAATTCCGCCCATTTATATCTCGCGTCCAGCATACCCAAATCCTTTTTCAAAACAGATCACTTTTAATCTTGAATTAAAAAGAATAGATAATGTTTCAATTAACATTTATGATCTCCTTGGAAGGAAAGTAAATACAATTGAAGCGATAGGGGTCGGGCCAGGATCCAGTAGTATAAACTGGGATGGAAAAAATTACCTGGGTAAGGGACTTAGTAATGGCGTGTATTTTGCGCAACCAGCAATGGGAAATAATCTAGATCCAATTAAGATTGTATTACTAAAAAAGTAAGTTTTAAGATTTATGTCTTATGATTATTAACTAGTGGATGTGATCGACCCAGTTATATCCTAGATATATAAAACCCACAGCTAAGATTAAACCGCCACTCATAATTTCATGATTGAAGCTGAACTGTATCCGGTTCAATTTTTCTACCACAATATTTTTTGTGAAGTTAAATGTAGTAACAATCAAGAATAGTACCAGCGCAATCCCGAGAACATAGATAGTGATAAAACGTATAATAGAAATCAATGACGGCGTCATGCCTGTCATCATTACAACGGCCAGGGATGATGCGCATGGGAGCATGCCAGTCAGCAATCCTACGGTGACAGGATTTTCTATTGTTGAGTCTTTGAACTTTCCATGGTCGTGCCCGCAATTATCTGAGTGAATGTGCCTGATTTTATAGATTCCTCGAATTAATATATAAGATCCGAAAGCAATCACAATTCCTGGGGCAAGCCAGTGCGAGAAATCATGCAGAAATGCGCTAGCGATCTCTGACATAATAAGGTTGAATAGTACTGCGATAAGGCTTAAGACAACAAAGTGTGAAACGAGTAGGCTAGCCGTAAGAAGCAGAATTTTTTTAAAGTCTAATCTACCTCCAACGGTATAGGCTAATAGAAATGTTTTTCCATGTCCAGGTTCTAACGCGTGCAGGCAGCCGAGCAGAAAAATAGATGTTATGGTTAATGATTCTGTCACAGCATCAATAGTCTAATAATTTTTCGGGTGTTGCACCCCGGGTTAATTTTTCATAAAGGGTGTTACTTCCCCATAGTCTATTTAGTCCACTCTCTCGAATTTTTATTTTATCAGGATACATATTAAATATTGAAAACAGAGTTAAAACGCCAGTGTCGATACTTTTGTATGCGTCTCTATCAGTTACCCATATCTCGATACCGTGACATTTTTCATTTTTATACTTAGGTCGTTCGGATTTACCAGGAATGACTACAGGGGTAAAAATTTTTGGCACAAATACTACGCCTGGAAGACGAAAGTTATTTAATGTTTGAGATAGTTTTTTGCTATCGATCCAGGGAGCTCCAATCCACTTAAATGGGTTTGGTGTACCACGGCCTTCACTGATATTGGTGCCCTCAATTAAGCACATTCCGGGGTAGATAATCGCTGTCTCTAGGTTAGGAATATTTGGGGAGGGTGGTGTCCAGATAAGATCTGTTTGATCAAACCAAGCATCTGGCTGCCAGCCTTCCATTCTTATTATTTCAAGTGTTGGGATTGGGTCTATCCATTTATTATTAATGATGCTTTCAGCGAGCTCCCCTACAGTGCTACCATACCTGATTGGGATTGGATAGTGGCCTACAAAAGAACGATACTTTAAGTCTAGTAAAGGTCCTTCAATAATATCGGCACGAATTGGGTTTGGACGATCAAGTACGAGTACGGGTATATTTAGTTCTGCGCCAGCCTCCATGACAAGCCCAAGGGTAGTGATGTAGGTGTAAAAGCGAGCCCCTATATCTTGAATGTCATAGATAATTAGGTTTACTCCGGATAACATTTCTGCTGTTGGTTTTCTTGTTCCTCCATAGAGGCTTACAACTTTTGGAAGTTCTTTGATCTCGTTGTAGTTAATCTTTTGGCCATCAGCTGCTTCTCCGAAAAGACCGTGCTCTGGGGAGAAAATCACTTTCAGCTCTACGCTATCAGTTTCCATTAACCTTTTATAGTTGGGGATACCATTTTTATCAATACCGCTGTGATTTGTTACTAGCGCGATCTTTCTGGATTTAATAAAGTGCAGTTTTTTTTCTAATAGCACATCGATTCCGTTTAGCACAGTTAATTTTTCTAATAATGGGGTGCTACGATTTTGGTAGTACATAGATTGTAGTTTGTGAATACCTATATTATTTTGTTGACAGCTAATTGGTATTATTGCAATTGCCAAATATATTATGGATTGAACTAGTGAAATCATTTCAATATTGTAACCTTTCTTGTCTGAATCTGGTTACCTTGGGAGATAGACACAAAATATGTGCCGGTTGGAGCAATAACTCCGTTATTGTCTAAGCCTTCCCAGGTCCATTTAAATCGATAATTATTTGTATGAAGAGAGGTAGCGTATATTTCTCTTCCAAGAAGATCATTTATACTGATTTGGCTTGGTTCATTGATGCTAGATATTGAAAATGAAATTGTAAAAGATGTATTTGTTGGATTTGGATAGATACTGTTTATGGTTATTGTTGATGGTTGGATAATTTTTTCTTTTTCTATTTCTAGTTGCGAGTCATACAGTTCAAGAATTTTTAACATTATCTCATTTCGTTTAAGCTCGGGGTAGATTGTTTCAAACCCTACAGAGAGATAGATAAGACCACCAATATCATTACTGAGTCCGAATATTCCAGTATACTCAATTCCCATGCCTCCACGAGAGTTGTAGTCTGTGTTAGAGAATTCAGCACATAATGTAGCCCCCCCAACGGGTTTTATTCCATCTGGCCAGTCTACGTCATAGGTCCCATGGGTTCCATTATCGTAGGTTATGTTTGTGATGCCACCAAGTATTGAACTAGTTGTACCATATCCGCTGTATACCCCTTGGTGTCCTCCTGCTGCATCTGTAATATAGTCTGCTTTTAGGTAATTCTGATAAAACTCTCTGTCAGCCGTATTTCCCACAGCCTCAAGGTCATATCCTATCTCTGAACCAGAAATAAATAAAAACCTTCCACTCTCTAAGTATGTGGTAATAATACTCTGTTCGATGCTGGAAAACACACTGGTAGAGGTGCCTTCCTCACCGAGTATCCAGTCAACAAACTGATAGTTCATGATATTAATATCTTCTTCAATGATTGCCTCATTGGATGCAGAATCAAATGCGCGTCCATTACTGTTGATTGCGCTTCCATGCTGTCGAATGAAATCAAAAGTGTTAATGGTGCCACTTATCCTGTCAAATCCGTTTACAATAAGAAAGTCTACCTGCTCAGATGAGGGAACGACGCCAAGCATTTCTGTTGGCTCACTGGTGCCCAGGAAATTCTTTGCTGCTATGCAAAGAAAATAGGTTTCACCTTCAGTCAGGTTGTCTATTACAATCGGCCTATCAGGATACACCCCTAGAGTGTCATATCCGCCAACAATATCAAGGCTACCTCTAAGGACAATGAATTCATTGGCGTTTTCAGCCCCCTGAAAATCTATTTTGATGGATCCACTACCAATATTTTTTATTAATAGTCGTGACGGCTTAGTTGGTGGAGCGCTTTCACCGAACTTAGCATAAAGCAGCTCCCACAGCTCTGTTCTTTCGGCGTCATAGCCCAGGGCCCAGATTCCAATTCCTTTGAGGCCATTATAAAGAACAAAATCATATTTCAGAGATAGGGAGAGACTATCATCATACCAGCCCTGGTTCCACCCGTTGTTATTGTAATTATACCAGGGAGTTTGTGAAGACTGGTGCCATAGTTTTCCATAAGACTGAGCCAGGCCTTCTATCTCAGAATAAAATTTTGCGTCACCAGTCCCTGTTGTGTTTGCTCCTGGAGCGCTTGATGCAGATGGCCACTCAAATCCATAATAGGGACATCCAAGTATTAGTTTATCTGACTGGTAGTTGGTTTTATTCAAATAGTCAATGATGGTCCATGTTATCGTATACCCCGGTCCAGTCAGTGGTGAGTTTGGGCCAGTAGTTGTACTGCCGCTATAGTGATAGGCATAGCCCATAATAAAGAGACCATCGCTTATAGATGCTAGAGCGTTGTAGTCCCATCCGTTGCTCCAATCGACCGCGGGCATTGCCAGTGTGACCTGAGAGCCTGGTATGGTAGAGTGGAATGCATTAGTGAGATCAGTGATAAAGGTTACCATGTTCTCCCTTTGCGATGAAGGGAACGACTCAAAGTCAATATTTACGCCCTCAGCATTTCCTGCTTGTACTTGTGCGAGCAGGTTGTTGATCAAATTCTGCCTATAGGTTGGACTGCTTAGTAGCGTGACGAGGTCATTGCTATTAAAAAGGGTCACACATAGTACGACCTCTACGCCATGAGAGTGAGCCTCATTAATAAGACTTGCTACTGGCCACCCGTGTAGATTTTCAAGCTCACCTGTTTCGGTTGCCTCAGCACTGAAATAGGCTAGGGTGGATATAAGATCAAAGTTGTAGTTTGTCCATGCAGTACCCATCCAATAGGGGTGGTAGCCAAATACTTCTCTGGATGGGGTTCTTGGTCTTGGTGAGATTGGATGAATAAATTCAGCGGTGTCAGTCTCCTCTGGTTGAACATAATTTGCATTATAATATTCTAATTGTTGCTGATGAATGCTAGGATGTTGTTGTGAGAAGGTTGTTGTTATGATAAAAAACAAAAACAGTAATTTTTTATACATCACAGCCTCTGAATAAGTCCTTAATTGATTCTCTTTTTCTAATGAGCTTTATGTTTTTGTTATTGATCAATATCTCTGACGGACGCGGTCTGGTATTGAAATTATGAGACATTGAATATCCATATGCCCCTGCATCCATGATCGCGCACAGGTCTCCTTCTTCTGTTTTAGGCAGGGTATAGTTTTCAGATATGCGGTCTGTGTTTTCGCAAATTCTTCCTGTGATATCATAGATCGATGTGCTGTTACTTTCTTTTCCTATTTTTTGCACTCTATGAAAAGCGCCATAAAGAGCAGGCCTCATTAGTGTTTCCATGCCCGCGTCCAGGCCTATAAAATTTTTATAAGATGATTTTACGCCGGTTACTTTGGTTAGGATAAAACCAGTATCAGCAACAAGTATTCTTCCTGGTTCAATACATAGTATTGGCCAGTCAGAACTATTTTGACCATAATAATCATAAAATATTTTTTGTATTTTTTGAAACAGAAGGTCTAGGTCTAGTGGTTTGTCAGTATCTTTATAGGGAATCCCAAAGCCACTTCCGATACTGATTTTTTCTAGTCTCTGGTCTATACATTTTTCTATTTCTTTTGCAGAATCCAATACTAGCTTTGTGACTTCGCTAAATGTTTTTATATCAAGCGTGGAAGATCCAGCGTGGCACTGTAGTCCAAATCTTTTTATGCCTTTTTTTTTCGCGATGACATAGGCATTGGTAATTTTTTCTTTTGGAATTCCAAACTTAGAGTCTTTCCCGCCAGTCATAATTCCTTTGAACTGGCCATGTCCTTTTCCGGGGTTAAGTCGAAAGCTTATATATTCAGGAATACCAATATTCTCTAATCTGTTAAATGAGCTAAGGTCATCTAGATTAATCTCGCAACCACTTTCGTATGCGGTTTTCAGATCATCAATTGACTCATAGTTTCCAGTATAAACGCAGTCAGACATTTCAACACCTGATTCTTTGGCTGCGTATAGCTCACCTGGACTAGAGCAGTCACAGCCAAGGTCATTAAGAGATTCTTTGAGCGTAGAGATAATATGAATATTACTGTTTGCCTTGACCGCGTAGTATATCTGATGATTTTTGAAGCTATTTCTAATTGCGTTAGACAGTCTACTTATATTTTCTTTTAATCTATCTTCCGAGTATATATATAATGGAGTTCCAAATTTTTTTGCAATCTTTTCTAAGAGGCTTTGATTAGATATGAGGCTGGATAGTGGATGGTTGTTCATTTTAGTTTGTTCTAATACGTTTATCTAGTTTAATCATATTATGTTGGACAGATAAATAGTAATTATCATTATCTATTCAGTTATTCTGTCTTATTATTAAGGACCGCTTTAAAAATATAGTTTACTGAAGCCCTAATGTCCTCATCGCTACAAGATAAACAATTTCCCTTTGGTGGCATAACCCCAAATTTTCCCTTATACCCATCAATAACATTTTTCAATATTATATCCACTCCTTTACCTGCTGATTTATCCCAGAATTTAAAGTCAACCATTGTTGCGGCGCCTGCTGTGCCATACATGTGGCACGAGGCACAGACATTGTCATATACTCTTTTTCCGTTAGCGAGTATTTTTGTATTTACAGAGTCAGAGTTAATGTAATTGTACATGGTTTTTTTATTATTGCTACAATTGAAAGCGACTAGGGCAAGTGCAAATGTCATCAAAAATGTTAACTTGTTAGGCATAATAATAATTCAAATTTAGAATGGCTATAGTATTGTATGTATAATTCATTATTCTTATGTCATTAGAATGTGTAATATCGTTTCGTAAGTATTATGAACAATGCGTAGAATAATTGATCTAGCACAAAGAGTTTTAGTTCTTATAACGATTGTATCCGCTTTGGTTGTTGGGCAGGAAAAAAACAATTCCCCATATTCTTTTTCAAAAGGGCTAGATATGACAATTGCCAGTGTAAGCGGGGGACTATTACTTGGCTCTATTTTAGTAGACTACACTCCAATGGGGGTAGAAGATATAGCTAATCTGAATTCAGACGATATATCAAGCTACGATGTAAAAGCCATAAAAAATTGGGACCTGGGTAGTATTAAAATGAGTGATTTACTATTATACTCTAGCATCGCTGCTCCTGGATTATTATTGACAGATAAAACAATTCGTAATGATTATCGCAGTTTTTCTTTATTGTGGGCAGAAAGTGTTTTTCTAACACTTGGTATTACAAACTTGACTAAGGTTTTAGTGGGCAGACCGAGGCCTTATTTGTACGGTGATAAAGCTCCTGAGGAATACAAAATAAAGGATGATAACAGGAAAAGTTTTTTTTCTGGACACACTTCTATATCTGCGGCATCTTGTTTTTTAATGGCTAGTGTGTACGATGATTATAATCCAGGGAGTCAACTGTCACCATATTTATGGGCTGGAGCGTGTTTTATTCCTGCACTTACAGCCTATTACCGCTATGATGCGGGGAAACATTTTCCCTCAGATTTAGTTGCCGGTTATATCGTAGGAAGCACCGTCGGTATCCTTGTTCCCAGGTGGCACACAAAAAATAGTAATATAAATGTTGGCCTAACACTACAAGCGAGTGGAAAAATTAAGACTCATTTATCCTATAGGTTTTGATTCTAGTGGGTTTATTGGTTAATATAGTCTAGTACATAGAGGAAGAATTATGAAAATATCCATCGAATATTGTAGCGTTTGAAACTATCTACCTAGAGCCTCCAGTTTGGAGGCACACTTAAAGACCAAGTATAATGGGGCCGATATAAAGCTCATCTCTAGCGGGGGTGGTGTCTTTGAAATAACCCTTGATAATGAACTTATTTTTTCAAAAAAATCCTTGGGCCGTTTTCCTGATGATGGTGAGATAGATAACCTGATTGATAAAGCCATAGCCTAAACCATATCAGTTCTTGACTTATAGTATTTTCTTTTATAAAATACTTACGAGTAACTTACGAGTAATTATGATATTTAGTTTAAAAAGAAGACAACAAAGAAAAAATTCATGGATGGTCATTCGTGCAATCAATCGACTTCATGGTCATGATACAAGGGCGGGCGATGTCCATCATTCATGTAAATCATTATGGAATCAAAAAGAAAAATATTTTTTAACGTCATGAGGCCACTGTCCCTAAAGCAAAATAATTTTCTGAGTTTTATAAAAAACTTTATACTAGCTCAGGGTGAGTCTCCTACCTATGACGAAATAATGTCTGGACTTGGTTTTAGCTCTTTAGGGACAGTGAACTGGTATGTCAATATGCTTGAGAACGAAGGATATTTATATAGAACAAAAGGTTCTAACGGCAAACGAGCACTGACACTAACTCAAGAGCACGCCACGCATCCCGAGGCTTGTTTGCCGTTACTCGGCCTTATTGCAGCGGGTGAGCCCATTGAGGCATTGGAAACGCCAAACAGTGTTACGGTTCCCTCTTCTCTGGTTCATCCTGATAATTTTGTTTTACAGGTTAAGGGTCAGTCAATGATAGATGAACAGATCCAGGATGGAGATTATATTGTAGTTAAGAAAACAGCTGTCGCACGATCAGGCCAGATTGTTGTGGCGATTATTAATGATGAGGCTACGCTTAAGTGTTATGTCCCCAAGCCAGATTGTGTTGAGCTACATCCTCGTAATCCTAAATTTCCAATTATTACTATTAAAAAAACGGACAACTTTTATATTAACGGCGTGCTTTTGTATTCTTTCCGAGAATACGTTAGCTAGTATACGCTGTGAATGTTATCTGATGTTTTTTATTTAAGCCTAGGCTCTCTAGAGTTACAGGCCGAGAGGACAATTGATCCCAGCCTGAGTACTCGTCCGATTGCTATTATATCATCTAACGGAGCTACAGGCACAATTGTAAATCTCTCAACTGAGGCAGAGAAAGAGGGCTTATATCGAGGAATGAAAGTCTCTTTGGCAAAGAGGAAAACGAATACTATTCAGTTTTTACCATATAATTATTCTTTATATCAACGGGTCAATAAATATGTTTATGACATAGTATCTTGTTTTACTCCAGTTGTAGAGCCGAGTGGTATGAGTGGCTTCTATATGGATATGAAAGGTGTCACTACTCCAAAAAACAATATAAAAGATATTGGCCTATCAGTACTAAAAAAGATTGACAGTCGTGCAAATCTATATTCTACAGTAGGTATTAGCATCAACAAACTCATTAGCAGAATTATTACAGATGTTGTTCCAGAGCATATCCACGAGGTATCTTCTGGGACTGAACATCATTTTTTAGCGCCATTAGATTATTCTGTTTTGCCTACTACAAGACAAAAATCTGTATGCCGGATGCTTCATTTTTTATTAATAGATACGGTTTTACATATTCAGTCCATCTCTCAGCGTGTAGAAGAGTTTAAAACTCTATTTGGAGTATATGCTCAATCATTGATAGATGAATCGCGTGGTCGAGATACGTCACTGGTAAAGCCTCCGGAACTTAGAGATCATTTATTAGAGCAGAGAATACTAGCAGAGGATACAAATAATCATGAGGTACTAGTTGCCACAGTCCAAGATCTTGCAGAAAAGATAGCGTTCCAACTCAGAGGGCGTGGGCAGACAGCGAAAAAGATTAAGCTAGAGATTCATTATGTTGATGGTTATAGATCGAGCAAGCTTGGTGAGATCTATTCCCCTGATGATATTTCTGTAACCAGAACATGTAAAAAATTATTTATTAAGTCTAATGATAGACGTGTTGCAGTTAGAGCCGTTTTACTTGATGTCAGCCAGTTTAGGCCATACGTAGAACAAAAAAATTTATTTTTCGAATCTGAATCACGTGATATAGAAAGATCAATGGCAGTAGAAATGGTTCGCCGTAAGTATGGTGTGGACAGTATCAAGACAGCTAACGTGTTTCATACGCTGGGTTCGGCTTAGAGTATGGATTATGTAATTACTATCTGTTCTTAAATATACTTTATGTTTGTCCATCTAAATGCTCACTCTGTGTATTCAAAGATGAGAGGCACTATCTCACTGAAAGAGTTAATCGATCTGGCCCAGTCTCACCAGGCGGGAAGTTTGGCACTTACAGATGTGAACACGGTAAGAGGCTTCATTAATTTTGTTCACTCTGCACAAGATAGAAACATAGCACCTATTGCAGGGGTGAATCTTATCACAAACATTGATGAGGTAGTCATCTTAGCAGAGAACCATGCTGGATATGAAAATATGTGCCGTGTGATCACCGAGTGTTATACTGATCCAGATCGTTCTGCTGCAGATATTCTTAGACAAAGATCATCCGGACTATTTGTTCTAACATATCAGCCATCACTAATAAAACGTTTACACTCTTTTATGTCTGACACCCAGCTCTTTGTAGAGTTGCGTCCGGGTATTAAAGAAACAATGGTGCAAAAGCTTTCAAAAAAATATAGACTAGAGATGGTTGCAACTGGTGATGTCTACTTTAAAGATTCGACGGAGCATCACTCACATAAAATTCTAAGAGCGATTAACAATAATACCACCTTAAAGGAGCTAGAAAAGGGAGACTACAAGAGCAAAGATCATTGGTTTAGGTCCGAGTCAGCCATGGTGCGTTTATTTCCTAATAGCCTTGATGCGATTAACAATAGTCACTATCTAGCACAACGTTGTAAAAGGAAATGGTCATTTGTTAATACAATCTTTCCAGGGTTATCCCTGAAAGACACCTACCAGTCGAATAAGAAGCTAAGAGACTATGCTTATCAGGGCGCTATGGTGAGATATGAGAGAGTGACGGATAGAATAAAAAAGCGTATTGAATATGAGATGAATCTGATTACACAAAAAGGATTCGCCCCCTATTTTTTGATTGTGCGAGATATTGTCTCTCAGACTAGAGCGACTATTGGCAGAGGCTCTGCCGCAGCATCTGTTGTGAGCTATTGTTTGTTTATTACTCAGGTTGATCCGATTAAATATAATCTTGTTTTCGATCGTTTTATTCACCCGGAACGGTCTGATATGCCCGATATCGATATAGATTTTCCTTGGGATGAGCGAGATAATATAATTGACTACGTATTTAGAAAATATGGGAATGAGAGAACTGCGATGGTATCCAATCAGGTGTTTTTAAAACCGCGTTCTGCTATCCGTGAAGTAGGCAAGGTATATGGTTTGTCTAATGAACAGATCAACAGCGTTACAAAACGTATACACTGGATGAACCAAAAAAAAGAACTAAAAGAATGGATACAGGGTGACACTCGTTTTTCTGCGGTTGATCTAGACAGAAATTTTAGAGACGTACTACAAAATAGTGAAAAAATCATTGGGGCCTTTAGGCATGCTTCTGTTCACCCTGGTGGTGTGATCATTGTGCCGGATGAGATCTGTAAATACGTTCCAGTGCTAAGAGCACCAAAAGGAGTGCAGATTGTTGAGTGGGAGAAAGATCAGGTTGAGGACTCTGGATTGCTTAAGATTGATCTTTTGGGTAACCGTAGTCTGGCTGTAGTTAGAGACACTATTAGACAGGTTAATCTTTATTACAGTACAGGGCCTGATCGTTATCTTGATTATCATAAAATACAGCCGATAGAGGATGAGAAGACAAAACGGATGATGATGAAGGGGATGACCATGGGTGTTTTCTACATTGAGAGTCCGGCCACGCGGCAGCTAATGGCAAAGGCCAAAGTAGTCGACTTCGATCATATGGTTATTTTTTCATCTATCATTCGTCCCGCTGCAAATCGCTTTACCAATTTGATGCTAGAGCGCATACATGGTGCCCAGTGGAGTCTCATTCATTCAGACCTGGATTTTCTTAGTGAAAGCTATGGTATCATGGTCTATGAGGAGCAGGTTTCAATGGCCGCGATGATCATGGCTGGTCTGGGATATTCTGAGGCGGATATGTTGAGAAAAACGATGACACGCAACTCAGACCAAGAGAAAATACTGTTCTGGAAAAATAAATTTTTTTCTGGATCGATTAACAGAGGTTATTCTTCAGACATCGTTAAAAAAGTTTGGGACATGATAGCCTCTTTTGTTGGCTACTCATTTTGTAAACCTCATTCTGCATCCTATGCGATGCTATCTTTTACATGCGCCTATCTCAAAGCTCACTTTACTGCGGAGTTTATCGCGGCAGTGATATCTAACCAAGGGGGATACTATTCTACGTATGCGTATATGAGTGAGGCGAGACGTTTGGGCATTGTGATCAAGACACCGGATATTAACCACAGTTATTATGAATGGAGAGGAAATAAAAATGAAATCCGTGTGGGGTTTATGAGCATTAAAAGGCTAAAAAATAATGTTGTAAAGAAAATTCTGGATCAGCGGAAGTCTGGATTGTTTGAGTCTTTAGATGATTTCTTGTTCAGAGTCGATATGGATCTTTCCGATGCCATGGCCCTGACCAATGCACAATGTTTCAGTGGTATCTGTGGGTCTAAAACTCACAGGGAGATTGCATACATAGTCGCGGAGTTTTATCTCCGGGAAAAAGAGGACACACCGGTAAATACTGCGCCCATCACAGAAAGGCTTACACAATATGAAATATATCAGATGGAGCTAGATGTTTTCGGCTATCCTGTCAGCATTCATCCGCTAAAACTCTACCGTCCAATGCTAAGTAATCGTATTGGTTATGCAAAAGACATACCCAAGAACGTGGGTAGATTTGTTTATCTGATAGGAGTATATATTACCCGCAAGGAAACACGAAC
>Ga0066851_10000080_pt1 | contig 42673 bp, 44 predicted proteins | sample ETNtaG_7_FD_65493 | JGI IMG/M metagenome (GOLD analysis project Ga0066851, IMG submission 65493) | Marine microbial and viral communities from oxygen minimum zone, Eastern Pacific Ocean - ETNP201406SV65 | ecosystem: Environmental > Aquatic > Marine > Oceanic | place: Pacific Ocean: Eastern... | reverse complement strand
CCGCGCTTACCTGCACCACGACCTGCTTTCCTTCCACGTCCGTGAGTTCTGTTACGACCACGGAAATGCTTTGTTCTGGAAACCATTTGTTAACACCTCATACCATTCTTGCAATCAGATCCGAAATCCCATCCTTCCGATGTCCAAGTGCTCCTCCAACGCTGTAGGCCCGCTTAATGCCTCCCCATCCTTTGGTTCCTCGGGGTGGATGGAGTCTGAAGACGGGTTTGAGTCCCTTTACGATTCGTACCGTCGCCTCGCCACCTTCGATAGCTGAAGCCAGAGCCTCGATTGTTGGATACTCTGAATTTCCTGCGACGTGCTCATCATTCAGATGTACATCACCAGTGATGCGCCCACGCTCTCGCATCATCATCTCGATGGTCATCGCGTCTGCGTGACCCCATGTGATGTAGTCCTTGGCTTTACGTAGCATTCCTAGATATGCATCTGTCTTTGGAACGATGGTGGCATGATTGACCCGGGTGAGGTTCAGCATGTCCATGGTTGCCTTGATATCCCTGCGAACCTTGATGCCTGAACGTACCCGTACGACAAGCCAACTCATGTGTTCATCCTCCCTCGAATGATGTTCAATTTCTCATGATGTGTGTCACTGATCTTGACCTTGTTGAGTTTCTTCAGTGCATTGTACACGGCCCGTGCGAAATTGATGCGGGTTCGTGTCTGTCCCTTACTATGACTCCAGACATCGGTGATTCCTGCAAGGCTGAGCACACGTTGACCAATTTCACCTATCACTAAGCCCTTGCCTTCTGGAGCAGGTTTGAGGGTGATGCGTGTTGACCCACATCGCCCAGTAATCTCGATAGGTATGCTTCGGCCCACTCCCGAACTAGATTCCCATGATCCGTTGCCACGCAGGACGGGGATAAGGTTGAGTTTGGCCGCGTTGATGGATTTGCGAATCGTTGAGGCGACTTCCTTGCCTTTGGTGATACCAAGGCCAACATATCCATCTCGATTTCCGACACAAGCCATGACGTAGAATCGAACTCTTCGACCACTGTCGGTCATTCTTTGAACCATGTTGACCTTGATGATATCGTCGTCGAGATCTGGCATGAGAAGGTCGACGATCTCGTGCTCCATGATGCGCAGTCGCCGATTGAAAATCTCTTCAATGTCCGTGATACTCCCTGAGTGGACAAGCCGGCCGAGTTTTGTCTTTGGTTCCCAGACTCGCAGGATATCCAATTGTTCCTTGGTCAGCATGTCTGGCGTCATTCCAGCCCAAATCGGGCCAGTGACTTCTCCGATACCGTCGTCCAAAGCTATGCTCATCCTATCACCTCTGTGACCTTGGTCATACATGTTTGGACCGCTTTGGCCAGATCCGCATCGATGTGCTGCCCATCTGCCCTCTCTTCACTGGGTAGGATCTCTTCTGAGTGAGGCACATCCATCCCGGCTTCAATCAATCCTTTGAGTGCTGCGAATCTCCTGTTTCCAACCGTTGCATTAGCTAGACCGATGTCGAGTACTGCACTATTGATCCCAGCAGCTATTGCCATTTTACCCGCAGCGTACCCAGCCATCCGGCAGGCAGGAATCGATTTTCGGCTTGCGTCCTTTGGCCAACCGAACTCACGTACCAGTGTCTCTCCATCGACAGTGATGAGCACTTTGTCACCATCTGCCTCATATTCAACAATCTGGACAATGACGCGGCGATTGGTCAGGCGCACGACTGCCCTTGGTTTCTCAGACCGTAGGAGTTTCAGCCTTCTGTGGTAATCGGTTCGTCCTTGCCGTCGGCGTCGGAGCCGCATTCTGGAGTTTGCACGTGCCATCTACTGCACCCCCTCGATACCATCGGTCTCTAATTGGCTCTTCATATGGTTCACACTTCGATAGTTCCCGCCTTTCGCCTTGAGATAGTATCGTCTGTATTGGGACCGGTCGATGACACCATCCTTTCGTAGAGTCTTGAGTGTCCTTCGCTGAGCTCGGATGTTCATCATCCATCGTCGCTTTCTTGGTTGTCGGACATTCTTGCTACCTTTTCGGGAACCGTGGCCACGTCGTCGCCCCTTCGCTTTCTGCCGTGCTCGGATGCGCGCCCTGGCCCGTGAGGTTCCTTTGATAGGTCTTGAACTGATGACCTCGTCATCGATCAGTCGACGTACATCCTCTTTCTGGACTGCGTTAGCAACCTCGTCGATGTAGAGTGGATCAATGTATACTCGGTGAACACCGCACTTGAGAATATCCGCTGCCATTCGCTTCTGATTGGAGACCTTCATCGCAGATCACCCCTAGGAGTGATGTCACGTCGGTTGAGAATTCTCAGGCCAAGATCGTCAGCTCGACTATGGATCTTGAGCCTTCGACGGTTACCCACGGTGGCACCGATGCGCACGGCCTGTGTCTTTGGGTCGAGTTCCTCAAGTTCGTCAGGTCCGTGGATAAGGACTTCCTCGAACCCGCTTGAGTGAAGACCTCGAACAGATGCCACCTTGCGGTGACCGATTCGAACGCGAGAGCTCCTGTATTTTCGATTGAGTCGCTGCTTGCTCTGCAACCCCTTTGGTCGTCGCCAGCCGGTTCGTGAGAGGCGCTTGTATCTGAACCATTCCTGTCGGCGGAATGACGGCATCGAACCGGCTTGCTCCTTTCTGAGTTTGAGTGCGGCACTGGTAACCTCGTCGAGTTCGGGTTTCTGTCGAGCGACGTGGACGTCCTCTTCCTCATCCCAGTCCTCGAAGAAGTCGTCATCATCATCGAAGCCGTCATCATCATCGACGTCCTCGTCTCCTTCCTCATCGGCATCCTCTTCGTAGACCTCTTCGACGTCCATCACGGTGGTCTCTTCGACCTCTTCTTCTACATCTTCATCCTGTACAGGAGCTTCAGAGAGTCGTTCAATCAGATCCGCCTTCTTCCCCGAAACAGGAAGCCCGCGCTCCTTCAGGAGTGCCTTCAACTCTGCTACGGTCATCTCGTCGAAATTTGTGGTCATGTTCTCATCCCCTTCGATGTGATGTAGATTCCGTCTTGAAACACACGTCGGTCTCGTTGACCAACGCCACAGAGTCGCTCTATGTTTGCCGCCATCTGTCCGGCTACTTCCTTGTCAGCACTGGTGACAATGACCTCGAGTCTGTTCATGACTGTAATTTCGACACCATCTAGAATCGGTGTGGTTCGAGGGACCTTCTCACCGTAGTAATTCTTGACCATGAATGTTCCATTCGGACCTTTGGCATCGAGTGTCATTGGAAAGTGAGAGTAGACTGCCTTGAGTCTGTATTCAAAATCCTGCTGAACTCCATGGACCATGTTGCTGGCATGTGCTTTCCATGTACCTGCTAATGCCTTGTCGATTTTTCTTGGAAGGTCGGTCTTGATGATGATACTTGAACCATCGATCTGCATATTGACTGTTAGGCTGGTGAATTCCCTCTTGAGCGATGCATTGGGACCCTGAACGCTCAGAGTGTCTCCATCCATGGTCGCGCTAACGCCCTCTGGCATCGCAATAGCGTGTTGAATACTGTCTGCTATCGGCATATCATTCTCTCCTAATAGACGAAGGCTAGCAGTTTTCCTCCGATCTTCGCGCTCTTAGCATCATAGTGGTGCATGACTCCTTGATTAGTTGTCATGATTAGCAATCCGAAATCTTGTGCTGGAAGGTACCTCGCCTCCCACTTGTCAAACTCTGTTCGGCGGATGCTGAAACGTGGCTTGATGACGCCACATCGGTTGATAGCGCCGCGTAGTTGAATCTGGAACAGATCGCCTCGGCCGTTCTGCACTCGTTCGACCTCCCCGATGTAACCCGAACTCTGCATGATGTCGAGGACCTTTCCAAGTAGTTTCGAAGCGGGCTTAATCGTGACGTTGTAACGTCCTGCCTTTTCGGCAGTGAAGATCTTGATGAGTGCGTCATTGATGATATCCGTTTGCATCTTGAACCCTCAATTGTATTTTTTGAACCCTATCTCTGGTGCGATGTCCCGAAAGCACTGCCTGCACAGATCAAGTCCATACCTGCGAATCAGTCCTCGCTTCCGGCCGCATCTGCGACATCCATTCGTGCGTCCGATGCGCTCTCCGTGATCCTTCGCCATGCTTCACTCCTCCTTGATCATGATGCTGAAGTTCTCAGTGAACCAGGCTTTTGCCTCAGTCTGACTGACCTGATGCTTCCTTCCAACTCGGCCACTGTGCTGCCGACGTCGAGCGACTCGGTGTCCTGGGCGCTCGAGCACGACATTCACGTCCATGCCGAAGACGCCCGTTTCAGGATCATACTTCTGTTCAGGGAAATCGGTGTGATCACGCACTCCGAATGAGAGGTTTCCTGAGGTATCAAAACAGTACCCTGGCAAGGTGTTCTCTCGTACCCAGAGGGCATCCTTGAGGAAACGTTGGACGAGCTCAGGCTCACGCATAGTGACCTTACATCCGATAGGTGCACCCTTTCTGAGTTTTAGATCACGGTTATGGGTGCGTGACAAGGTCCTAGTTGGCGTTCGGCCTGTGAGTGAACCGAGCACACGTTCGGCGAGCTGGAGTCTTTGTCCACCTTCTCCAACACCGATGTTAACAGTCACCTTGGTGATGCGGGGGGTCTGCATTGTCAGAGCACTCATGTCGTCACCTCGATTGGTAAGTCACGAGAATCTGAGATGACCATGACGTGGCGAGAGTGCGTACCGAATTCATCGAAGTTGACCTCATTTGGTTGAGAGGATCGCTTAACGATTCGCTGTTGGATGAGTGCGGTCTCACCAGCGTGTGACCCGCCGATGATGTACGCCCTAGTGGAACCATCTTCACTGAATGGTAGATGCTCAAGGACCTCTTGATTTGGAATGCCGATTACGATGCTGTCCCCGACTGTGAATTCGGTGGATGATTCATGGAGTAGGTTACGTCCATCATGAAGACGGTACTGAGTCATGCCACCTCGTATGGTTGCCTTTCCATCGACGCGGCCAATCTTCCAGCTGGAATCAGCCTCCTTGATTGGTCGATAGCGGAGTCGCCCATTGAGGTCGAGGATGCAGCGATAATTTTGATCTCCTACAGTCAATACATCCATCAGTCCGACGATGCGTCGGGTCTCTTTGACGACCTTGCCATCGACCTTGATTTGTCCAGTTGAGAGAATAACGCGGACTTCACGCATAGTTTGGGCTACACCGAGCACATCTCTGAGAATTGGTCCAAGTGGCATACCCATGTTGATGGGGTGACCGCCTGGTAGTGGGCGAACGACCCAAGTGGTCGTCTTCCTTGGCAGTGGCCAAGATCGTGGCATGTTGAGTCGCTTCAGATGGCTGTTTGATCCCATATTTTCAGGCCCCCTCTACTCTTTCTTGCAATTTTGCCAGTCGCTTAGCGTCACTCTCATCGAGCCTTTTGACAATAACGTTGGAGGCTGCAATGGGGAATGGTTCCTCTTTGCCGTCTGATTTCTGGACACTGGCATCTGCGATCTGCAATCTTCCGGTATCGGGTTCGATGGCAACAACAAGACCTCGCAGACCAGCACGACCTCTTGCTTCACCATCCCTTTTACCTTTGGATGGTTGACCGTGATCGCCCCGCACGACCTCTACTTCATCGCCCACGCGGACAGTGACTGAACGAATTGAGGTGAAACGGCTGTCCTTTTTGTCTAATTTAAGACGTGCTCGAATCTTCTTGCGCTTCACGTGACTCGGCGCATTGTACATCGCCTTGCGTTGTTTGTTTGGTTTTGAACTTCGCATTTTTCTCACCTCACACGATCTGCTTCGCCGCAGCGGCGATCCTTGGCCAGCGTTCTGCTGCTTCTCTGCTAACAGGGCCTTTGAGATCGGTTCCGATCATCTCGCCCCGCTCATTCGTCAGAACAGCTGCGTTATCTTCGAATTGAACCCAAGTTCCATCTGCCCGTCGGAAGGCACGTCGCTGACGGATGACGATAGCAGTATACATCTGACGTCGTCGGTCGGGGGTGCCTCGCTTGACAGTGACCTTGATCATATCTCCGACAGCAGCGGTAGGATAGCGTCTCATTGTGCTCCCAATACCCTTGACCGAGATCACCTGCAGGATCTTGGCCCCAGTGTTGTCCACGCAAGTTAATTTAGCAAGATGCGGAAGACCCCGCGTCTGACGCCCTGCCAGACCCTTCATGCATCCACCCCCGCTTCGATTACGACGAAGGACTTCGTCTTGGATAGTGGTCTGCATTCCATGATGCGGACTGGGTCACCAACCTCTACATTCCCGATACATGATGGAAGATGGGCTGCGTACCGCCTTGTACGGCGTTCGAATCGCTCATACTTCGGCATCTTTCGAATGAGCCGTCGCTCGACGATGACAGTCTTCTGCATTCCGACCGACGCGATGAAGCCTGAGATGATCTGGCCGCGAACAGATAGGGTGCCGAAGAAGGGACAATCCTCGTCCCCATCCCAATCATCGTTGGGCATCTTCACATCGACGCCGATATCTTTTGGCCCCTCAATCATGTTCGCTTCCTCCTCGAGTGTTTCTTTATTCGATCGTGGGACCTCATCTCAACAGAACGGCCTTGAATGGGACCTATTCCATCAATGGTGAATGTGATGCTTCGCTTGGATAGCTTGCGAAATTTCCCTCCATCTCGGATGGTGATGGTACGCTTTGTCTCGTTCCAAACCTGTCCATTGGCTCCGATTAGTGTGGGGTCGGTTGCACTCTGGACGTGGAGCCAACGTCCCAGCCACATGTGTGTATGAATATCCATCATCGTACCTCCACTTCGTAGCCATTGGCCTCAAGAACCTTGGCAGCCTTCTTCTTGTGGTCACCCTGCAACTCGATGACTCGGCCCTTCACCGTTCCTCCTGCAGCACATTTTCCCTTCAGGGTCTTAGCAAGATCATTGATGTCGATGGCCGGATCCTCAATACCTTCGACAATCGTGACCATCTTGCCATATCTCCTTCGGACTGTGCTGATCAGGGCACGCTGTTGCTCCTTCGCAATCTCTTCGAAGGCGAGGAGTTCTTTGGGTAACCCAGTGATTGGATCGATCTCTACCATCCTTCTCAGTCCTCCCCTTCGTCTTCTTTCATGATAGTCAGCATCCTGGCGATGGTGCGCTGTGTTGCTTTGAAGTCGCCATAATTCGATGTCGCACCGCCCAATGACCGCTGCGCTCTGAGTTGGAGCATCTCTTCTTGGAGTTCGTCGAACCGGCGCTCACGCTCGTCCTTTGACATCTCTCGAATTTCTCGAGGACCAAGGTACGTCATTTTTCACCCTCCGTATCCTCATCACTATTATTTTCTCGTCGCTGGGCTTCAATCTCTCCTTTCGATTTAATGGGGATTTCGTGAGGGAGGATGGTTCCTTGTCCCATGATGGCGACAGTCACGCCGATGGTGCCGAGTTTTCTGACAGCTACAGAACGGCCGATATCCATGTGCTTGAGTGCGGTTTCACCACAATGTTTGATGTGGCCTGCCTGGAACTTCTGTGTACGATGTCGAGCCCCAGTAATCTTTCCACTGAGTGTGATGAGCACGCCCTTGGCTCCACGTTCCATGATGTTCAGAACGGTGCTGTGGCCTGCTCGACGGAAATACCACCCTCTCTCAAGTGCATTGGCGAGTTTCTCAGCCATGATTTGTGCGTTCAATTCAGGAGTCTCCTCTTCCTCAACTTCTAGCTTAGGGTTGTCGAGTTCGAATCTCTCCTCGATTTCACGCTGTAGGTTGTTGATCAATCTGCCACGTCGGCCGATCACGATACCTGGTCTCTCAGCATAGATGGTGAGTTTGGTGCCGCGCGGTGTTCGGTCGATGATCAATCCTCCGAATCCTGCTCGCTTCGTGTTCTGCATGAGGAACTCCTTCACGAGATGTCGCTCGACATTTTTGTCGACGATCTTGCGGACAGTGGTTTCTTTCGACATCATTTCACCTCAGTATAGATCCTCGTCCTCAGCATCGATCATCTCGTCAATGATATCGCTCGCTCCCACATCTTCTAAGAATAACTCTACACTTACGAGGTGGTTGTTGCTAGGTGTTGTGCGTCCACGTGCTCGGGGGCGCCATCCTCTACGAATCTCACCTCTGTGGGCAGCGATGTGTGTGATTGTCATTTCCTCGGGGGTTACCTCTTCCTCGAATTGATGGGCAGCGTTTGACATGGCGTTCTCGACCAGCTTGATCATGGCGGCAGCAGCTTTGGAAGGATATCTTCCAGGTCCGATTCCGCGTCGGTGACCTGCTTTGCGTGCACCCCCGACGGCTCTCTTCTTGTTTCCACCACCGTAGGTGTAGGGGACTGCTTCACGCAGGTTGATCACTCGGTCCAAGAAGTCGAGTGCATTGGACGCGCTGCGACCTTTCAGAGCACGACATAGGTCAAAGCAGTGCTTGGCAGAGATGTCCAGCCCCTCTGCCCGTGCTCGAGCTAGATGGCGTCCTTGTTCTGCCTGGAGAAGTTGTGTATACCCTTTTTGCGGTAACTGGCGGCGCCTTTGGATACGAGAAAGGTCGTTCTTGTTCGGTGGTGCCATTCTTTCTCCTCCTCACTTTAGTGGCATGAATTTCGATGACCTTGTAGCGCCGACACCAGGGCCGCTGTGCGTAACGCCTCCTCTGGTCGGCGCATACTCGCCAAGATAATGCCCAATCATCTCAGGCTTGATTTCTGTTTGAACGAACGCTCGTCCATTGTGGATTCCAATCGTCTTGCCCACCATCTGGGGAAGCACGATCATCTCTCTGCGGTGAGTTCGAATCTCAAAATCTGATGAACTGAGTTTGTCAAGGAGGTGCTGGCACTCCTTACTCAGACCCTTCCACAATGATCTGCGAGCACGAGCAGGTAACAAGGATACAAGGTTCGCTGCCATGGGGTCCTCCTCAGGCGGGAGCAGTGGAAGTTCCTTGAGTTCCTCGAGGTTGAAGCCACGGTAACGGAATTCCCGTTTGCGCCGCTCTGCGACTGTTGCCATGCGCTTTCGCCGCATTCGTCGCGAAGCCTTTGGTGTCGTCCGGCCACGCCATTTTCTCTTTGCCATACCAATTCACCTCATTTCGATCTGCTACGGCCAACTCCGGTGCGCTTGGGCGCGATGTGACCCACCTTTGAACCAGGTGGTGCTGAGCGTGCTTTGGAGGTTGGCCCATGCACTGCCTGATGGTTGCCACCACCGTGTGGGTGGTCGACAGGGTTCATGGCAACGCCAGATACACGGGGGAAAGCCTTGCCTCTCGCCTTCGCCTTCTTGTGAGCGGTTCCAGCCTTCAGTAGTGGTTTATCTCCACGTCCATGGCCAGCGATCACGCCGATGGCAGCTCGACATTTCATCGAGATCATACGGGTTCTCCCAGATGGCATTCGAATGCGGACTCCATTAGACATACGAGTCTCGACAATGGCGGCTACGCCTGCTGAGCGTGCAATTCTCCCACCGTCTCCAGGTCGTGTCTCTACATTGTGAATCAGAGTGCCTTCAGGGATGGCAGAGATGGGGGTGATGTTTCCTGGCCTTGTCTCGACCTTCTCTCCAATGCTGATGGTGTCCCCTATTGCCATGCCCTCGGTAGCTACAACATAGAATTTCGTTCCATCAGCTAGCTTGAGTTGAGCAAGTGGAGCGGTGTGGACTGGGGAATGTACTAGGTCCACCACTGTAGCCCCCTCATTCGTTACATTTGGAATGCGGTTCTTTCCAGGGAATCGGTGGGATGAAGCCCGGAATTTCGGGCTGGACCCCTTTCGCTGTGAGCGTGTTCGCTTTCCCATTTTTTCACCTCAGAATGCTCCCAGTTTGAGCGCTGCCTCTTCGGCATCGAATCCTGGCGCTAATTTGACGCTAGCATGCTTCCCATGCTTCGAGATGCGCGTGTTGACTTTCATGACCTTGACCTCGAACAAAGTTTCAACGGCCTCTGCAATCTGGCCTTTTGTTGCTTCAAGATGAACGATGAACTCAAGTCGGTTTCCTCGCTCAGGGCTTCTGTTGTCCAGAGCCTTCTCGGTAATCCAAGGGGCGATGATGATTCCGTAAGCATCTCGTGCCATCAGATTGCCTCCATCGCTTCGCGTGTGAATATCGTGAGCCGGCCAAGATCGCCACCAGGTGCAAGATTCTCGGTTGAAAGATTGCTGAGTGGAATCACATCGACGCCGGGAAGATTTCGAGCTGCACGCTCCAAACTCTCTCCTCCGTTTGTGACGATCAGGACCGATTTGGGCTGACGCGTCACTCGTCCCCTCATCTTACCTCGCCCCGCACGCCGATGCCGGCCCTTCCTAGCTCGGTCCAGATCAGGTCCAAGACCAAGGGCTCTGAGAATGGCAATCATCTTGCGAGTCGCTTTTGTGCTGGTGAAATCTTCGAAACTCGTCGTTGTCTCCTCGCCGTTAACAATCTCAGTGTATTGGTCGAGGACGATTGGAAGTTGTTGAACATCATCATCCAATCGATGTCCTCGTGCCTTGACAGTGTCGACATCGACTACTGCAGCAAGGGCACTTTGTCGGGCAGAACGTCGCTCAGAGGTATTGATTTTCAGGGACCAGTTCTTCTCGACCTTTGGTCCGTGAGCACGCCGGCCTCCGACGGTGTGAGGATTTTGAGCACCTGTGCGCATACCTGTGATACGCATGATTCGAGAGACACCTCGCCCTTTGCCCCACCATTCCACGCTGTGCTGCATCCCTGCCATTGGCTTGCGCTTGCCCCCATGGGCGCGACTTCCGTAGGCCTGACGCCGATTTGCCTGGGCCGCTCGTACGGCCCGGCGAACCAGATCCGAGCGTATCGGTGCTGAGAATGCATTTGGGAGGGTGATCTTCGAGCTGTCTTTGACATCGACTTCGAAGGTCATCGGTCCCAGCCCCACCTCATACTGATCCTGAGCGACAGAGTTGCTGACGGATACAGTATTGATCTTCATCTTCAGACCCCCATCTTGCTGCGCGTACTAACGAACACAATCTCTGGTGCCTCGGCGACTGGATCCCTGCGAACCGCTCGACGCAGTCGTATGATTCGTTTGGCAGGTCCTGGAAGACTTCCCCTGATGATGAGGTAGTGATTGTTGTTCCTGATGACCCCATAGTGGAGGAATCCTCCATCTGGTGTGATTGGGTGTTCTTCAGGAGTGGCAATCCTGAGTACCTGTTTATTGTACTCGGTTCGTTGATGATACCCCATTTGACCTGCTTGTGGTATGGTCTTGCGAACATAACCTGGACTGAATGGTCCAAGATTGCCGGCCTGTCGACGATGCTTGCTGTTTTTGTGACTGAGCAATTTGACTCCCCAGCGCTTGACAGCACCTTGGAACCCCTTGCCCTTGGTAATCCCGATAGCATCAGTGAAAACTCCTTCGTCAAAGACATCGGCAGCAGTGAGCGTGTCTCCCAAGCGGTCCATGGCCCAGTCAAGAGCTTCAGTTGGATTTCCAGAGATCCCAATCTCCATGATGTCGGGCTTTTTGGAGGGCGTTCCCACCATCTTTGGCTGGGTGCAGACGATGATTCGTACTTCGACTAGGTCGGCACTACGCAGTCTCTCTGTGTGAGCCTCTCTGTCATGGTGGTAGCGAGCAGGAAGGCGCCTGTTGATTTCGAGTTCCTTCATCACCTCATCAGAAGCCTTGTCTGATTCTCTGGGGGCCCACTGTGCGTTCTCCGCCCAGACTTCACCGGCTGTTCGCTTACCATAGGGGGTCTGTTCGTAACCTCGTACAGCGAGAATGCGCATAGGTGGTGTCTCGACGACGGTAACGGGGATTCGTACGTCCTGTCGAAACGTCATTGAGTTTGGATCTTCGTCTCTGACCATGATGTGAGTCATACCTGCTTTCCACCCTGCAAAGCCAAGTGCTTGAGGTTCGGACAAATCGTTGTCCCATGAATGAACACGGCTGAAATGTCGGCGAGCACGTACGCGCGGGCTGAACGCTCGGCTCCCGCGCCGTGGGTGGTGTCGCTTTGGCATTTCTTCCTCTCCTACGGGGCTCACACCCCGGCTCTTCCGGGCTCAATGGCCGTGACGACGTCCGATTCCCCACAATCGGGGGAATCGCCAGGGGGTGTTTCCAGAGCCCCTATCGTCTGGCCACTCAGTGGTTGAGCGTCCCGGCGACCGTGAAGGGGTATTTGAGCGTGACCCCGAGGGCTGAGAGAGCACATGTTGCATTGGAATCCTTTTGACCCTCGACGCGACAGGTCGGAATGTGGCGACACTGAGTCATCCGGGCATCATCTCAGAGTGGGAGGCTCGGCCCTATCAGGTTCGGGCCCTCACCGTAACCTTGTCTGAGCCTACTTTACTCGTTCTCCCTACCGCTGCAGGCAAGTCCTTGGTCGAGTATCTGTTCATGCTTGAGCATCTGACACGTTCGAAGAAGGACCGTCCAAGAGCCCTTTTGATCGCTCCGACCAATGCACTTGTCGACCAACATCGACGCAACGTCGTGGAATTACTTGACCCTCGCTTCGAAGTCGTCTGTCTTACTGGCTCGACTCCGCCCGCTCGTCGCGTCAGTTTCTGGGCTGAGAGCGATTTGATCATCGCCACACCTCAGGTGGTGCGCAATGATCTGGAGGCATCACGCATCTCGCCCTCTGATCTTGTCGCAGTGGTTTTTGATGAGGCTCATCACGCACGAGGTTCTCATGCGATGGCCGCGGCAGGTCGTTTGCTCCGGCTTGGATCCGAACTGCCCGTCTGTATGGGTGCGACGGCTTCTCCAGGTACGACGTCTAGCGATGTGAACTCATTGTGCTCCATCCTTGGACTCACTAACATCCACGCCCGTTCTTCTCAGGATCCCGAACTGCGTCCATATCTTCCGGAACTTCGGACCAGAGAGCATCACGTCGACGTACCTGAATCGATACGTTCTCTTGCCGAGCCACTAGAAGCATGGTCCTCAGCGCTTGTTGATCGGCTCAGTCATCTGGGCTATCCTCTGAAGAGAGGTCTTGTCTCAGTCCGTGTTCTCAATGGCCTTCAAGCTCGCATCAGTCAGGCCATATCTCTGAAGGAAGGCTCAGCCTTCCAAGCCGCTAAGGCCTTGGCAGATCTGCGTCGAGTCCACCTCTTGGTCGGTCATCTGACCTCACAAGGCATCGCAGCCAGCCGTGAACATCTGCTTCGAAGCCTTGAGCGGGAGAAGAATGGAAGCGCAGCCTTACAGCGTTTCATGAACGATCATCGGATTAAGCGCTTGAAGGCCTCTCTTGATGGCTCCGAGGAACTCCATCCTAAGATGAATCTCGTGATGGACCTCGTGGTTCAGGCACTTGCTCGGGGGCATGAGCAGCGCGTCATCGTATTCGTCAATTTCCGTGATACTGCCAACGAACTTGTTGAGAGGTTATCATCATTGGATCATGTCGTGGTAGCTCGCTTTGTTGGGCAGAGTGACCGTGTCCGGGATAGAGGATTATCACAAAAGGAGCAGATTGCAGTTCTCGATAGGTTCAGATCTGGAGAGGTCAACGTCCTTGTCGCCACTCAAGTTGGTGAAGAAGGCTTGGATGTGCCTAATGCAGATGATGTGATTCACTACGAACCAGTAGGAAGCGCAATCCGTACGATTCAACGCCGAGGTAGAACCGGGAGACATCATGCCGGTCACGTGCACGTCCTGATTGCCAGAGGTACACGTGATGAGGGTGCGCAGAGGGCATCTGCTGCCAAGGGGCGCAGGTTAGAACAGGCCATCGAAACCTCTCAGCAGAATTTGCGTCGAGGGGGTCCTATCGAGCTCATAGAGCACTGCAGCCTGAGCATAGAAGATGAAGAGGTTCTCACTCCTGCCGTTTTCTGGGTGAAGAATATCCCTGAGTCATCCGAGGACGGTACCGTGTCCACGGCTTTGCGTCTGCACCCGAATCAACAACGGAGCCTTGAGGATTGGATAGGTGAGGGCGATGCGTCCACATCCTCTCTCAAGTCTCAGATGGACAGACATGAAACTGAACATGCCCCTCCATCTCTTTCTACAAAGCAAACTCCGAATGAGGTCAAGACTGGTAACTCTAGTAGTCGTCTGCACAGGGTTGAGATCGATCACCGTGAACAGTCATCAACGATAGTGAGCCTTCTCAAAAAGGAAGATGTTCTCATCGATCTTGTCGATTTGGAAGTGGGTGATTATCGATTAGGCGGCCGTGTGCTGATTGAACGAAAGACCCACAGCGATTTTGAGGATTCTCTTCTCGATGGTCGCCTTTTCGGTCAGGCGAGCCGCCTCGCGAGTGCTTCCCCACATCCTCTTCTCCTCGTTGAGGGTGCTGCCAAGGGTCAACGGTTTGTGCATCCTCACGCTCTCACAGCAGCACTCGCTGTTCTTGCCATCGATTTCGGCCTACCTGTCATCAGTACTTCTTCAGATTATGAAACAGCGAATTTCATCACGGTCGTTGCCCGACGCGAGGTGGCGTATCTCGAGGAACTTAGTGATCTCGCTTCTCGCAAGGCCCGTAGTGCATTGAACAAATATCGTCGTCTTTCACGGGACGCAGCACGTGCCTCTCCAGAACAGACCCCGGCCGGCTTCCTTCATTTCGAGACCGAGGTAGCTCCCGAAGGAACAATCAGTCAATTGATCGAGGAGACTGAAGCCATCGAAGCTGCCGCTGGTGCGCCTCTTTCTCCTTTGGCGTCGAAAAGTCCGCCCTCGCTCGGACTAGAGGGGCGAGCACGTTCTACACATGCCATCGCCATGTTATCTCAAGTGCCAGGTATTGGGTCTGCTACTGCTGAAGCCCTGCTCTCGACTTTTGGTTCCCTTCTTGGTGTGCTTGAAGCCCCAGACCAGGATCTGGTTGAGTCATGTTCTCTATCAAAGGTTAGTCTTGAGGCTCTGGCTGCCCTTCGTCCAGTTTGATGGATCAAGCGCCGATGACCATCACTCGTGTGCGTAGGTAAGCCAAACGATCGGGATATAGTCCGAGCGCGAAAGCGACGAGTTCGGGTAGGTGGACGACCGGTAAATCCGTGTCCGTGTTCGTCGCACGTCCTGCCTTCACCTGATAGGTGTCGAGATTGAGGTGTGAGAGTGGGCAGGCAGATACCATCACTTGGGCACCCTCTGTCTTCGCTTCCTTGATGACCTCGGCAGTCATCTTGAGCACAGTCTTCTCTTGGGAGAGGGTGCTCGGGAATCCCACAGAGCGCGTACGGCCATCGTAGGTGATAGGTTCGGCTCCAAGAGCGTCGAGAAGTTGTTCAAGGTATGCTGGATTCCAAGGGTCATCATTTCCATTGGCCCCTGTCTGTAGCATAGGTGCCCCGTAATATCCTGCAATGGGGAAGTCGAGTGAGTTGATAACACGTGATCTGATGGTATCTAGTCCGATATCCTCTACCAGCACGTGAAGGAGGTGGCGCATGCGCAACTCTCCTTTGAAGCGCATGCCTGCGGTCCTTTCCAGTACGTCATTGATACGTTCTCTGAGCTCATCGTCTCTCAGCAATGTGTCGAGGTCCTCCCACATGTTTCCCTGACATGTAGCGCATGGCGTTAGTACGTCGAGGCCTTGTTGCTCAGCCATTGCGAAGGTCCGGGCGTTGAGAGAGAGTTGTAGTTCCGCGTTCGCCTGTCGAATAACACCTGCGCCACAACATGCAGCGCCATCCATTGGTACTAGTTCGATGTCGAGTGCTGGCGCTAGGGCCTCTACGGCGTCGTTCACCTCTCGGGCCGAGGATTGAGCAGCACAGCCGGGGAAGTAGGCGAATCGATGTGCCATGTCATTTCACCTCAGAGTCGTTTCTCCAGTTCGCTGAACAGGGCAACGATTTGGTGGTGCTCGTCGACCTTGCTATTGATGATCTTAGGCATTTTTCCGGGTGCGATAAATCCCTGTAGATCTCGCACTGCAGGCGCTCCGTTACGGGTGAATCCTGTGGCCATTCGGATGGTGACCCCGAGATTGCCGATCATGCCCAGCGGTCCAAGTGTCTGCACAGCGAGCATAGTTTCATTGAGCAGTCCTGATGACTTCACAGTCTTCGTGAACCACTTGACATGGCGGCCAGAGCGGCCAGAGAAGCGATGCCGGGAGAGTGTATTTCTGCGTGCGGCAAGGATGCTAGCAGCCGCTTGCCCGGCAGAGAAACCATGACGAGCAAATGATGAGAGGTCTGTCTCAGCGAATACCCCCTTGACTTTGTGGGAGAGGATCTTGTCGATGTGTCTGTCTCCTTCTTTTGAGGTCCTATCGTCCGTCATTCTGGCCCATAGACGCTGAAGTACAGGGGGGCTGGTCATATTGGGTGAGTGTGGCACAGTGTCCGATGCACAATGTGCCAGTACAGTTGAAGGTTGACAGGAGGCAGCGTGGACTTCTGCAGCATTCAATGGGTCTGCAAGACCGATAATCGTCCCTGAGGCGGTGCGCCGGCCTGCTTGATTCAGATTCCTCATCCAAGGTTTGGCCGAGGCAGTCGAGGCCCGAATCGGCTGTGGGTCGACCACCAAATCACGGATGATAGATAGCCCTCTGGGCGCCCTGACCTCGATCCGATTGGACTGCGTGACAAGATCGGCCAAGCGAACTCTGTCGGCGACAACAAGGCGGCCATTGACGCGCACGACGCATCTTCCATCGTGTCCGCTGGCATTGCTCAGATGTAGTCCAAGGCTGTTATCGATATTCATCTGAACATCTGAAAGGACGTTGTGAAGCGTGTCATTGCCTGGTCGGTCGATGATCTCGATCTCATCGACACCTACTGTTCGTTCATCCGGGTCATAACGATGTAAGACGAGCGTGGCGTTCACTCTTTCCAGTTCAAGGTTCGGGATGGTGAATGATTGCAGTGCTCCAAGGACAGGGACCTCAGATTCACTGGCTTCACCCGCCACTACTGCCTTCACAGCCTTTGTGGGTCGGAACAGTCCGGTGTCACCTATCTCAAACTTGATGACATCTACTGGACACTCCTCTGCAGCGTCTTGGATAAATTCGGTGAACTCAGGTAACATGACCGCTGGGCGCACAACACAGGTATCGTCTTGGACGTCGAACACTTCGGGGCTGGTCCCTTCACACGCATCACAGGTGATGCATCCTTCCTCGATCCATACTTTGACTGTGCCCATGACACCAGATGGTTCCAATGGGGGGAGTTCTTCCTCTATTTCCTCTTCAGATTCGACAATGATAGGTTCGGCAGGTGTCGCTGCGATAGGTTCTGGCTCAGTGCCTTCGACGGGTGATTCCACCTCTTGGCTCCCGTCGTCCTCAGATTCAGCACCCACATGAGTGATTTTGATTACCTCGACCGGACAACCTTCAGCAGCATCGATAATGTCTGGGGCCAGACTTGCTCCCACCTCTGTTTTGAGGTAGGATTTGCTGTCACAGTTCTCATTGAAGGCGCCGTCCTCGCGCACCTCCGCCTTGATGAAACATGACTCGTCTGTTACTGAGAACACCTCTGGACAGGTTTCCTCACATGCATCACAAGTGATACACCCTTCTTCGATCCAGACCTTGAGGACCGCCGTCATGCCTTACCGCCTCCCAATCGTGACAAGACCCGGGTGTAGAGCACTTGAAGGTTATCGGATGAAATGCTCATACTTACAGGTCGGCGAAGTCTTCATCTCCACCCATCGCAGACGTGCTCGCAGAGATCACGTCGTCGATTCGCAGGATCATGATCGAGGTCTCAGTGGCTGAAAGCAGAGCTTGTTCGACCACACGGGAAGGCTCGACCACATCATTAGCCAGCATGTCCTGCACACCGACCTCGTTGACGTCGACACCACAGGTGGAGCGCCCCTCGGCGTGTGCCTTGCGCAGTTCAATCAGAGCGTTCACAGGATCGATGCCTGCATTTTCGGCAAGGGTTCGTGGGATGACCTCAAGTGCAGTGGCAAAGGCTTCGATCGCCATTTGCTCGCGGCCTCCGACACCTTCGGCGTAAGCTCGCAGGTGACGTGAGATGGAGGCCATCGTAGCACCTCCACCGGGTACGACGCGCCCATCTTCCCATGCAACCGCTGTGACTCCACGGGCATCGATGAAGGCCCGCTCGATTTCATCGACGACATGTTCTGTTCCACCTCGCAGCAGAACAGATACTGACTTAGCATCCTCGCATCCGGTAACGAAGACCATGTCACTATCGCCTATACGACGCTCTTCGACGCGCTCAGCAGAGCCGAGTTCCTCTGCCGAAAGGTCATCAAGATTGGTCACGATACGTCCACCAGTCGCCTTTGAGAGGGCTTCCATATCTGATTTCTTCACTCGCCGGACAGCAAAGATGCCCTTGCGTGCCATGTAATGCTGCGCGAGATCATCGATGCTCTTCTGGCAGAGCACCACATTGGCTCCTGTCGACGCTATGTGGTCAATCATGTCTCGGATAGAACCCTCCTCTTCAGCAAGGAATTTCGCCAACATGCTTGGGTCGGTGATCTGTATCTTTGCATCGACCTCGGTCTTTTTGACCTCAATGCCTGAGTTGATGAGAGCTATTCGTGCCTCCGTGACCGAACGTGGCATTCCAGCATGGACCTTCTCCTTGTCGAGGATGATGCCGTCGACAAGTGTGCTGTCCTTTATCGATCCTCCTTGCCTCTTGAGAATCTTGATGTCATCGAGGCTTGCTTCACGTCGTCCATCTTCAATGGAACCAACAGCATTGATTGCTCCGATGCAGATGTCCGATAGGAAGGCTTTCACCGCTTCAGCAGATTTCCCCGTTAATGCGGTTTTGGCTACCTCTTTGAGCAAGCGTTGATCATCGACATCGACATCGATTCCAAGAGTCTGTAGATGTTCAGTTGCCTGCTCAACGGCAAGGCGGAAGCCTTCGCAAATCACTGTTGGATGAACGTTCTGTTCGACGAGATCCTCGCTCCTCTTCAGCAATTCTCCGGCAAGGACGACTGCAGTGGTCGTGCCGTCATGACAGTGTTGTTCCTGAGTCTTGGCGATCTCGATGATCATTTTCGCTGCTGGGTGTTCGATATCCATCTCTTTCAGGATGGTTGCTCCATCGTTGGTGATCACGACATCTCCCATGCTGTCGACGAGCATCTTGTCCATACCCTTTGGTCCCAGCGTGGACCTGACGGCGTCAGCAACAGCCTTTGCAGCGGCGATATTATTTTCTTGAGCTGAACGCCCCCGCGTACGGGTCGAGCCTTCTTTCAGAATGAAGATTGGTGTTTGTCCCCCAGTATACATGTCCTCTACCTCTCGTCGGGGAAATACTCCTCGATTTCAAACTCTCGGTGTACGGAGTGTCCTCTCAGATGTCGCCATCCTGTTCCAACCATTGTTCTCCATAATGCTCCCATTGTTCTGTGGTCCATCCATTAGGTAGTCCCGAGGCGGGTATGGGTGGCCCCTTTGATGCAGGTGCCGCTGCCGCGGCAGGCGCCGCTGCTTCGATGGCTGAAACATCTGGCGCAGCATCGATCGAATAAGATGAATCAGCAGCAGGTGAATAATCCACAAGCGACCCATAGTCTTCTTCTTCTTCATCACCTTTGAGGACGCCGACAAGGATGACCACTAGGACGAGGACGATGATCGTCATCACGATCCATTGTACTCCCGCCCAGACGGCAGCACCCGAGACGATTGGTTCAGTATCGCCTGCCAATTCACTATCTGCATTTTCATCAATAGGTCCTGTATAGGTCACTGAGGCATTAACAACGACGTTTCCTACACGTGTTGCGATTCTGAGAACTACCTCGGAGGACAGCGGAGTTCCATTGAGCCGGTCCCATTTCTCATGAGGTATCTTGACGTATAGCACCCACCGTTCTGTTAAGCCGGGTTTGACAAGAGCGTTGTTCCTAGTCTCTCGGATGCTGTGAGGTTCCGTGAAATCGAGATTTCCGTCATCAGAGTCCCAATTGATGTCAGCCAGCGAAATGTCTTGGGCATCGGCATTACTGATGGTGAAAGCGAGTTTAATCCATGTATCTGGTGCAGTGATGACGTTCTGCAGTGGTGATTTGACGTCGAGTAGTTTCAGGTGATTGCCCACGTTGATTGGTGCTATGATTTCGGCATTAGCGGTTGGGTCGCTTCTTGACCTGGCAATGAGTGCAAGTGTGTATTGTCCCTCTGCAACTCCTTCTTCGACCTTGATGCGGACGATGACATCACCGCTGATACCTTCGTCCAGGGTGAGCAGGCCGTCGGTGGGCACCATGATTGTTACTTTGACACCATCTGGTGCATCGGGGATGACTTCGATGGTGTCTTGTGTATTACCTAGATTGGTGACCTTGAACAACCAATCTTCTGAATCACTGTTTTTGGACGATGCGAAGAAGTGCACTTGTTCGAAGTCAGATGAGGTCTCGATGGACACCTTTCGAGTCTCTGAGATTGTCAGGAGGTAGGTGTTGAGTCCTGTTTGACCACTGACCAATGTTGGCGAAGCTGCGAGGTTGAGATTGTAGGTTCCTGAGGGAACACCAGATGGAATCGTGTAGCTTGCAGTGATCAGTTCGAATCCCAGCGGTGTGATGGGTGAAGTCAGCGAACGCGACAGAGTGGTCTGGATTGTTGGTGCGCCTGCTGGTGCATTCGCTCCGATGAGTTCGTCAGTGGTGATGAGATTGAACACCTCAATATCGTTGCCGAGGTTCTTGATATGCCATTCGACCTCAAAAGTACCTCCATTCGCAGGAGCTGATTTGCCTTGGTCAGTGACGTAGGTGACCTCTGCTCGAATTCCTCCTTCGCTCCAGATTCCATCAACTCCTTTGTTGGCGTGTGGAACTTCGATGTCGATTGGAAGGCTGACTCGCTCACCCAGCCGATCGACGTCTTGAGCGTAGAAGGTCAGACGATGCTCCCCAGGTGCCGCGCCTTCAGGAAGTGTGATTCTTGCTGAGAACAGGTAATCCTCAGTTCTGTTGAGCATGATCGGCTGTCCAAGAGTCGAGCTTCCGTTCTCGGTTCTGAATTCGACAACTCCCCCAAGTTCCCACGTTGCGTTTGAGAATTTGTGGGACACAGTGAATTCACCATCGGCGTTGCCCACGTTCTCAAGATGATACACCCTGTCAATTGTCTGGCCTGGAAGGCCTGTGATTCGGACACCGCTGCTAGGTCCGGTCGAGATATCGGCTCGTACCCTCGGCACCAGCGTCTCTTCGACCGAGATTGGATAGTTGATTGCAGCCTTATTCTCGCCACCAAGGACCGATTCATTGATCCAAACGGACCAGGCGCCTTGCTGAGCAGGTGAACTGGCAGGGACGGTCATGGTGACGTTGAAGTGGAGAATTTGTTGCGGCTCAAGTCTGTCCAGTGGGACGTTGCCCGATGTGCTTGGTGAATCCTCGACCTCGATACGCATTTGGTTGTTGAATGCGTTTGAAGAGGACCGTGAATGGTAGGACTCGACCATTGAGACGATTCTCAAATCCTTATCCTCGTAAGCGTTGGTTATGAGTTGGCAGTGAATCCTCGTGATATCATCTGGTGAGAGACTGTAACCTGAATCTTCGCCGTCGCACGTCAGGTCGACTGTGAAATATGGGACCCTTTCGATTCCGAACATATAGAATCCGTCAACGACCATTCCTGTAGTCGAAGCTGAACTATCGGACTTGAAGCGATAGCCAATCTCATACTGCATATTCTTCATGACGTTGGTAAGATCCCACGTCTCCATCGACCAAGCCCCATCGCTCGCTGAGAAATTGTGGTAGGCAGACTCGCCAAAGTAGTCGGCGTAGAACCCGACCTGATCACTTGGATCAACGCTCCCTATCGTCCAACCCGCAAGTTGGATGCTGGTGAATCTGCTACTGTCGAACCAGAGTTTGCAGTATTGCGTATTCACTCCTACCGTTCCAAAACCTATGCCTCCTCCGAATTGAGGGTGTTCATCGTCTTCAGAACCACAGGAACGGTCTAACTCCAAGAGCCACCCGAAGGCCAGCCAATCGTTGGCGAAACTCACGTAGGTCTGGTCTGGTGCAGGCGAATGTCGCCACGCATTGGCACCGTCCTTGACCGTGCCGGATTCTTCCTTCCAGTTCCCTTGTTCACCGGTGTCTGGATTGTAATTGGCCATGAATCCCTTGTAGACTTCGATTGAAGTTGATGTATCGATGTCACTGAGTCCTATGGCAACAGCAACAAGGCGTTCTTTCACATTGTTCAATCGATCGTCATAAGCCTCTCCTGAGGCCGTGACCGAGGCCCGAAGTGTCCAGCCACCGGTGACAAGCCCATCTGCTGAGAGAACGCTGTGAGCGGCCTCTGGTGTCCACTGAATATCCTTGTAGATAGCTTGTCCAGGGGCGATGAAGTGGACATCTCGGGTATGCGTCTCGGCTACGACGCCGAGCGGGTGGACGATCTCGAGTGTTACAGTTGCATCCGTATCTTCTGGTCCTGTGAGCAGTTTCGAAGAGACGCGGATGCCATAGGTTTGGCCCCGTTCAGCAATGGTCGCCAGAGTGCTGTCACCTTGGGTCCATTGTCCGAGTTCCTTCGATGCGTTCCCGACGGTGATAGAGACGAGTTCCAAGTCTATTGTTTGCCGTCCGCTGGTCTCCTGTGCATCGACAGGTATGACGACGCTGACAAGGCACAGCATCACGACCATGAGGATTCCTGAACGTCCTCGGCTGCTCGTCATCAACCGTCCACTCAGAGCCGCCGATTAAAGGTCACCGGGATGGCGTGCATCATCATCTTGCAGAAACGTCGCCCTTCTCATCCCTTTGCCGGACGGCTCTAATGGCAGGACGTCGTAGGCACCGCGTGGTTGTTTCAAAGGATGTGCTCGACCGTGGTCGAGTTGCACTCTCCATTGTTCTACACATGATCATCACACCAATCCTAGCATTCTCAATCACCTACCTCGTGAACTTCGAGGCGAACAATGAGAGCATCACGCTGGGTATCAATCGTGTCGAGATTGTCTGGGTCCTTGTTGCTGCTGCGACCTCGGCAGCGTTGGCCTTTTTCTTAGCGATCATCACAGGTGGTTACACGCCTGTTTGGGTCGCCGAAAGAGGTGGATGGTTGGGTTTCACTCGACTTGTCCAGCACGGTAGGAGTCCACAACGTATCCTCAATGCGCAGGAACATCTCAAGACATCTGGACATGGTCGTCTCGTAACCTCTGTCCGACATCGTAGTGAGCGCTCAACCTTGGCCGAAGCCTTCGGCGGCCTTCAGTTGATAGCGGCACCCTTCCAATTCACGCTGTCGGTCATTCCCATTCTGATTGTCACTTCCATGCCTGACGAATGGCTACGAGATGGCCGATGGATGGAAGCAGTGGTAATCGTCTACTTGATCACGTTGACTCTAATGATCCGCATCTTTCCACATGTTGCCTCCCGTTTTGTCGGTGCCGCCGTTCTTGCTCGTCGCTGGTTCATCCGCATGGCTCGCTGGTCATGGGTCGGGCCCCTGCTGTTCCTCTGGGTATTGACTCGCATGTTGGTACCGACAGCCATCGACGTGCTCGATCCCAATATGCCTGAGAAGGACCTTTTGTTCACAGAACGCACATTAGCAGAGATTTTCGGGATTCCTGTCATCATCCCCGCTTCGGCCTTCCTCGATCTTCTCATCGCGCTTTCTGTATTGCCTTTCACAGTCTATACTGCGCTAGCAGTCATTACATCCGGGAGGCGCGAGTTTCCTTCGTGGTGGAGAGACCCCCTTAATCCGCATCCAGATCTCCATGTAGATGTCCAAGACGAATCCGAGTCAATGCAGGAAGATCCTCCTGTAGACAAAGGCACATCTTTGGAAACCGAAGACGCTGGCTCATTATCGGGGACTACCGAGGAACAAGAATCTGAGTCGAATGAGGCAGATGTCGTATTTGAGTCAGATGAGGTAGATGTCGTTCAGTTTGAACCGTCCATAGATGAGTCCTGATATGGATGACCCTCTTCAAGGAGGACCCTGACAAATCCCATTGCCCCATCTGGGCGGTGTCGGCCAAGGGTCGGTCGAAGCATGTCGAGGTGTTTTGTTCCACACCCACTGCACCTCACCGAATCGTGGGTCCATACCATATCTGGATGTTCGCAGCATTCGATATCGTCTCTGTTCGCGATGGCCTTGAGTTCGCTTACCATATCAGTCGTCCATGGCCGCGGCTCTAATCCCATCAGGCGCCCCGCAGCTGTCCATCCGCTTGTGACAAAGCCACCCAGCAGAAAACCTCCTCCCAGACTCCACAGGCCGAAGGCGAACAAGGCACACAGAATCAGAGCGATGACTCCTCCCTGTCGCCAGATCTCACCCATAGCGTTCAGACGGCGAATCAGGTGCTCGTCAACTGGAACTGGCAGTGGGTAGGCTGGAAGATTTCTTGTAGACATGAGTCTGCTCGGAATCAGCCAAGTGAGTCTGGGCAGGACCCATCCTGTCGCCGCACCTGCAGTGATGACCAAAGCTGCGATAATGAGTCCGATGAGTGCCAGAGAATCACCTGAGCCTGTCGAGTGTCATCTCCATGAGATCCATCCCTCGAGCGATGTTCTCTATTGTTGTAGTGTATGCAAATCTCAGATGCCCCTCGCCTGAGGGTCCGAAGGCCGAACCGGGTGAACATAGAATTCCTCCTTTCAGAAGTTCCATGGCGAGGTCTTCTGATGACAGACCTCCTACACTGACCTTTGGGAAGACGTAGAATGCTCCACGTGGAATGCGGCAGTCAACTCCCTCCATCGCATTGAGTCGAGCACATATCAGGTCCCTTCTCTCGGCGAACGCAGCGGCCATCTTAGCAGGGTAGTCCTTTGCTTCGGTCATTGCTGTGAGCACCGCATGCTGCATGGCATCGTTACTGCAGGCTGTCATGTAATATTGCATTTTGACAATCTGCTTCATCGCTTCAATTGAAGGCGAGAGAACGTACCCTATGCGCCATCCAGTCATGGCAAAGGTCTTCGAGAAGGAGTTCACCATCAGCACATGTTCGTACTGCTCCGTGAGGAAGGAGACATGAGGGCCGTCAAAGATGATCTGGTCGTATACCTCGTCTGTGATGACCCATAAATCGTGCCGGCGAGCGAAATCGAGTAGCATATCTCGTTGTTCAGGCGTCACGGTCGAACCGGTCGGATTCGATGGGAAGTTGACAAGAATTGCCTTTGTAGAGGGTTCTACCAGTTGTTCAAGATCCTCGAGACGAGGTATGAAGTCCTCTTCGTGACGACACGGGTAGAATAGGCCGCGCCCTCCCGAAAGAACCACGTCAGGGCCATAGAGTGGGAAATAAGGCTCGGGAAGGAGTACGCTGTCTCCTGGGTTGACAAGCACTAACATGCAGTTCAATAGTGCGTTTGTCCCCGACATAGTCATGCACACATTGTCCTCACTGAGGTCTGGGCGCTGATGATGCCAGCTCTCGGCTATCAGCGCGCGAAGCTTTGGCAGACCTGCTGTGGTCGTGTACTTGTTCTTCCCTTCACGCATTGCATGATGAAAGGCTTCGACAGCGACTTGAGGGGGCTGGAAATCTGGCTCTCCAAGCCCGAACATGATGGTGTGTTCATCCGCCATATCGAACATCTTTCTGACACCAGTTGGTTGGATGGCGCCAGCACGTGTCGAGAACGTGGGCATGTGCCTGCGGCGCTTTCTGACCTTTTCAATGCCGCGTCCAGTGAACTCTCACACCTCTAGGGAGGGATTATGCCGTGTACCTGAGTCCACAGTCTGAGCAGGATGGCGGATGCTCAGGGATACTACGATGGCCTTCTTGCACAGGGGTATACCCCAGATCAAGCAGTAGCGTTCACCAATCAGTACTTCCCCGATTTCATTCCCCCTACCCCTGATGTTGCTCCAGTCGCAGCATTCGAGGTTGAGACTGAGGTTGCAGAGAGCGTAGCTGGAGAGCACGGTCTTGATGCATCGCTGCTGCTTGATACTGCTCGACATTTCGATGCTGATGCGAATCAGATTCTCGATCTCGGTGAGTTGCAAGCGACAGCGGCTGCTATGACTCGGGTAGATGTCCCTGCAGTTCCTGTTGGCATAGCCGATGCCCCGCCCCCAGTACCCGTTGGGCTTGGGCAGGCACCACCTGTCCCTCAGAATCTTGTTGCAGCACCCGCAGCAGTAGCGCCAACTCAACAGGCATCGTCTGCTAAGTCCTCACGTCGTCCAAAGAACAAGATGACTGCCATCATGGCCGGCTTCATCGGATTCACTGGAGCTGACCGCTTCTTTCTTGGATACATCCTTCTTGGAGTCATCAAACTAGCAGTCACTGTTGTCGGTATCGCACTGATGATCATATTGTCGGAGCCCACCGTACTCGTTGCATATCTCGTGCTGGCTGCTGCCATGATGTGGTGGCTCGTCGACCTCACGATGATTGTCACGGGTCGGATCCCCGATTCGACGGGTACGGCGTTGCTCTAGGACAGCATCTGCTTGGTAGTCAATCTCAGGCCTGGTCGAGATAATTCCGAAGTTCTTCGATCTCTATGGTTCCATTCTCATCTTCGTCAAGCACGGCGATAAGGGCAGCGATCTGAGGGGGCCCAATGCTGGCCACGCCTAGATTCTTCAGTCCGGCTTCAAATTCAAAGTGGTTGATGTGGCCATCAGCGTTGATGTCGAAGAACCTGAAGGCATCTTCGACTGACATATTCTTCTCATTCATGTGGTTGACGAGTGCTTTGAGCGTCTTCGCAGCGTCCTTCTTACCACGGGCATGCAGTGAATTGATCTTGCTGAATCCTTCTCCAGTGATGTCTGTGCTAGATTTCTGAGTGATTCCGAGGGCGAGGAAGACAACACCTGCTAAGAGGGCAATCCAAGAGATGGCTCCTGCATCAACTACCATGGGTACTCTGGACAGGGCTACTAAGGCTGAGCCAACTGCGACTATCTCGATGCGCATGTGCCCTTCACAGGCTGGGTGGTGTTAATCTTCGCGCCTATCGGACAATAAGGCGAATCGATTCAGGCGATAGCTTCGATGATCAGCGCGATGCCTTGCCCACCACCGATACAAGCTGTTGCGATGCCGAAGCGCTCGCCAGAGCGCCGCAATTCGTGGGCTAATGTGAGGGCGAGCCGAGTCCCTGTGGCAGCGAGTGGATGGCCAAGACCGACAGCGCCCCCGTTGACGTTGACCTTCTCGATATCGAGGCCAAGTTCGTCGATACACGTCAGCGCTTGGCCAGCGAATGCTTCGTTGATCTCCCAACGACTGATGTCATCAATGCTCATGCCTGCCCTTTCCAGTGCCTTTCGGCTGGCAGGTACAGGGCCATAGGCCATGATTGCAGGATCAAGGCCCACTATGCCCCAGTCGACGAGCCGGGCCAGTGCTCGGTCACCGTTAGCACTCGCTTTCCCAGCGGTCTTCAAGACGACTGCCGCCGCACCATCAACCACACCAGATGCATTTCCTGCGGTCACAAAGCCCCCTTCGCCGAATGCAGTGGGCAATTTCGACAGACTCTCGGGCGTTGTACCTGGTACGACGTGGTCCTCAGCAGTGTGGTCGAGCATGACTTCCTTGCGACGTACCTTCACAGTGACTGGAACAATCTCATCGGCCCATACTCCCTCTGCAATCGAGTTCTCAGTGAGGTTATGGCTGCGTGCAGCGAACTCATCGATTGCTTCTCGACTCGTGCCATGACGTCTGCACAATTCATCAGAGGTCTGAGCCATGTATAGCCCGCATGTCATGTCCTGAAGATTCGTCATCATATAGTCCTCGACAGGAGGTGCCCGTCCCAGACGCCATCCATCTCGGGCACCTCTGAGAATATGCGGGGCCTGTGATAGGTTCTCCATGCCCCCTGCGACGACTGTTTCGGCTTCACCCAGCATCATCATCTGGGCTCCTGTCACAATCGACTGGATTCCGGAACCACAGATCCTTGAGAGGGTGAGCATTGGCACCTCTTGTGGGATACCTGCCTTGAGCCCGGCATGTCGGGCGCCGTAGATTGATTGGCTGCATGTCTGCAGTGCATAGCCCATAACGACATGTTCAACGGCCGAAGGATCGGTATCTGTCGCCTCAAGGGCGCCTTTGATGGCGGCTGCTCCTAGGTCCTGAGCCGAGACTTTTGCCAGTGCTCCTCCAGGTTTGCCATCACCGCGCTTACCCCCGCTCCATTCGGTGAACGGTGTCCGCTTCCCTCCGACTATGACGATGTCCTTGGCTTTCATGGCTGAGCGAACCTGCGCCGGTGTTTGAACTTGGCCGAAGGTCTCAGTCACTCGCTGAGTGCTCAAAGATTCCGTCCCAGTATTCATCCATTCGTGCGAGTGCAACCTCGGGTTGCACCACTCCTATGTGCTCATTGCGGCCAAGGTCCGCTTTCGGGTCGACCCATTCCTCTCCATCCCACACCCATCCACCATCTGATTTCATCTTCCGGATCAGGAGGTGGAGTTCGAGCAACTTCTGAAGAGCATCATCAATCTCGAAATCAATCACTAGACCAAACCCTGCGAGCCAATCCTCCACGCGGTCATCCAGTGTTGTAGGGGTGTGGTTCTGTTCATCCTCGAGCAAGAGGAAGGTGTAGGCCAGAAGCGCCTCCTTGACCTCCTGCTCCTCAGCGAGATCGACGACCATGTTGACGACCGCCTGATTGTTCGCCTGTCCCTTGAAGTACATGTCCTTTGAGACTTGATCGAGGTAGTCCTCCTTTGTTTTCTTATAACCGCTCCAAGTCTTGAACATGTAGCCGCCGAGTGCGCCAACGACTCCACCGAGGGCAGCAGTCGAGAAACCGGCTGATGACGCTGCCGAACCGGTGAACCAGCCAAGGACCACTGGGGCGTATTTCGCAATCATCGAACCGAGGCCGGCGAATAATGGGATGGCGATCTTGATCTTATCCTGACCTCTCATTTTTGGTGAGGTGTTCGGGAAGATGACCTCAAGATCAAGCTTTGGTACATCTCGAAACAGCCTCAGATGAAGGCCAGCATTCTCCTTACCTGGGTCGAACTTCGTTCGTTTTTGCTCTTTGAACCACTCTGAATCTTTGAACTGGATGATTTGGATGATGCGCTCAAACATTTCACCGCTGATGGTCTTGCTCGAAAGTCCGAAATTCTGTTTTACCTCGATGCTGTAGGGTTTGATGCCCAACTTGAACAGATGCATTCTCACGAATTCATCAAAACGGATGTCTAGGCTGATTGGAAATACATCCTCTCCCTCAAGGGCTTCATCGATTTCCTCCTGCGTGACAGTTTCCCAATTTCCATCCTCAAGGACCTCAGAGAGTGCTGCGACGAACTCCTCGGCGGTCGTAAGATCGACTTCACCGTGTTGATCGGGATCAAGGGGTGAGTAGGTTCGCTTCATTCGCTCAAGCACATCGTGCTGCCGGAAATGCCAAATCGCCTCAAGCATTGTACAGACGTCCTCGAGTTTCTTCAGCAGGTCTGGAGTGATGCGAGGGTCGGCAAAGAGCCGTTCCTTCACCTCGGCACGTGTGAGGGGGATGTAGTGCTGGACTCCCTCCATGTCGGCCATGTCGTGAAAGTCGAGTGACCTTTCTCTAATCCTTCGGTTGATTCTCAGGTCGTTTCCATCCGACGAGCGTGGCAGTGGCAACAATCCATGTCGCCGAACCGAGTACGCCGAAGGGTGAGACGATACCTCGTCCTTCTTCAATTTCGTCTGGACTCATTTCTTCACTGAAGTTAGCGCCAGCAGACCAGTCCCACCATGCCACGGTCGCTATGACGTCAAGGCCCGTCTGCAGCCCAGCTTCGACGTTTGTTCTGCCCCCTGCTAATCGATTGAGGGTGGCGATTGAATCGGTCTGAGCATGTTTTGGTGTCTGCTCACAGGTATCACCTTCCTCCAGAATGTATTGGTGCTGACCCCGCAGCCAGCTTGCGGCATGACCTGCCATGATGAAGTTGTAGTGATCTGAGTTGCCTTTCGTGTCGTCGATGACTCGGACCCATTCAGTGGGATGGCCTCGGTCATCGTTGACCTGAGTGAGGTGCAGTTGCAGCCATGCAGCATTGGACCGCATCGTATCTGTGACTTCCAACCCCTGATCTTCGTAGTATGACCAATCGTTGACCGGAGATGTGAACATGTACAATGTCCAGAAGTCCTCGTCACATCCAGTCGTCTGACTGGCAGCAGGGGTGGGTACGGGCCAGTTCAGAGCGAACATGTCAAGATTGAGGTAGGTCACCTTCGTTGAGTTCGGGATTGAGTTAACGAAGTGCAGGCTGCCCATCCCTCCGCCCTCAGCAGAATCCGAACCCTGCCACTCCTCGTAGTCCCACCATCCGAGTTTCCATGTGTGCAATGGTGTTCCATTCCAGGCCGCTAGAGTGCGGGCAATCTCAAGCAGAGCCCCACTCCCTGTGCCGTCATCATAAGCTCCTGACGACGTGCAGCCCGGGTAGGTCGCGCCCGTGACTGGTGGTGGTGAATAGCAGATTGCATCATGGTGCGCTCCTACCACCATCCACTCCTCTTCAAGTGAGCCATTGATGGTCACAACGATGTTCTCACAGTTCGCACACTCGGTAGTGGTGAATGCCTGTCGCTCGACTTCGTATCCCATGGCTTCGAGTTCCTCAGCAATCCAATCTCTTGCTTGGAAGTTAGGTGCTGTGTCGATACGACGGTAGCCGAAGTTGGCAAGTGTGGCCATCTCGTCATAGGCCTGCTCACCCTCTGGCCACGCCTCTGGCATTTGTGCAGATGCAGTGCTGGCCACGGGTGACATGAGGAGCGCAGCGAGAAGCAGGATGTATGCCGCCCTCATGGCAGTTACATCGAGCATCAGGGCATGAGTATAGCGCTTTCATGGAAGACCTGATGAAGGTTGAGCCATCTCCCGTGTCATGCAAGTTTCAACAGGCAGCAGTTCTGTGCGCGTAGTATTAGTATCGTTTGTGATGATCGCTTCTAGTGTTTTTGCTGGGTGTATGACTCAGAATTCTTCTGACTCATCTTCAGATGGTGCAGGAGATGGTAATCAGACGGCGAATAACACCACGGGAAATGTGACAGGACTTGTAAATAACAACACCGTTGTTGATTGTTCACTCTATCTCTTCAATGAATGCAATGACACAGAGGGTTGTCATTATGTTGAGTTATTTGATGAAAATGGCAATCCAATATCTGGCTCTTGCTTGGCAGATGATGGTGGAGATGGCTCAATCGAGATTGAAGTTTGTCCTGCGAATGCAAGTGGCCATCCAGCCTGTGAATGTCTCGATGGCTATGCGGGATTCCTCACTCTGGACCCGTCCACAGGGATGTGGTCGGGATCTTGTTCGGTCGTGCAGTGCCCCGCCGGTGCATCCAGTCTTCCATGTGCCTGCGATGCTGAGCATGAGGGTGAGGTCTCTTGGAACAATGCCACCGAAACGTGGGATGGTGTTTGCACTGAGGCCGTCGATGAGCCAAGTCCCGAGTCCTGGGGCAATGGAAGTGTGCGTTTCATCTACGTGATCAACGACCTGGACCCTGCTGATGTCACTCCCTTCCATCTTCGATTCACAGCTGAACCCATGTCGGAGCAGAACCCCGTCCTGATGACTCAGATCTGTTCGATGTCCGAAGGACACCAGAGCAATGTGTGGCAGGCTTGGGTATCGGGGCCATTCAACACAGTCACCACATGGTATGCTGAGAATGCCAACGATCTGTCACTTGGGAAATTCAAGTCCAGTTCCGGGTTGAAGTTGGAGAATATCGTGGGCAACACCCATCCCACCGCGACCTTCACGCGTGAGGTTGGTGCACAAGGCCACGTCGATGCGGTGATCACCAACCAATCTGAGTATGTCTGTGCCATCGACCCAGTGAATGACCTCGATGGTGATGGTATGCCTGATGATTGGGAATCTAGTCATGGCCTGGACCCAAACAATGCATCTGATGCCGATTGGTGTGATGGAGATTGGACTGAGGGAGATGACGACGGTGTCTGTAATGACGGAGATGAAGATGGCCTCTCCAATCTAGAGGAATTTCTGAACTCGACAGATCCTAGCAACCCAGATTCCGATGGAGACGGCCTTCCTGATGGCTGGGAGGTTGCGAACATGTTGAACCCCCAAGAAGCAGGTGATGCAATTGAAGATCCCGATGGTGACGGGCTGACCAACGCCCATGAATACATACTAGGAATGGATCCAATGAACTCAGATACCGATGGAGACGGCCTCGGTGATTCGAATGAGGACTCCGATGGAGATGGCTACGGCGGCGTAGACGAGATTATCTGTGGCACCGACCCGTTCGACGGGAACGACACTCCTGAGGATTTCGATGGTGATGGCAACTGTGATTTCATCGATAGCGACGACGACGCCGATGGCGTCGACGATGACAGCGATGCATTCCCCAATGATGCGAATGAATCCTCAGACACTGATGGTGACGGTGTTGGCGACAACGAGGACCTCGATGACGACGGTGATGGTCTACCTGATGGGTGGGAAGTGTTCCATGGCCTCAACCATAGCGATGCAGGCGATGCCACTGCTGACCCCGACGGTGACGGTCTGAACAACACAGAGGAGTACGCCATCGGCACCAACCCTATGGATGCGGACACTGATGGAGATGGTAGTTTCGATAGTCACGATATGTTCCCGAGTGACCCGAATGAGAACGTAGATTTCGATGGTGACGGCGTGGGTGATAACACCGATGTGGACGACGATAATGATGGAGTGGATGACGCGAACGATTCCTTTCCCCTGAACGCTTCTGAGGACAGTGACTACGACAGTGATGGAATCGGTGATAATGCTGACACCGACGATGATGGCGATGGGGTCGAAGACGCCGTGGACGCCTTCCCATACGATGCCAGTGAGAGTGTGGACTCCGATGGAGATGGTCAGGGTGACAATTCTGATGTTTGGCCGAATGACGCACGATGGCAGCACGATTCTGATTTCGATGGTATGGCAGATTCTTGGGAACTGCAGCACTTCAACACCCTGATGGTGGGATATGCTGCAGATTCAGATGGTGATGGGCTCAATGAGAGCACCGAATTCGCATTGGGGACCGACCCTCTGTCGACTGATTCGGATTCAGATGGCTGCGAGGATGCTCTTGACTGGGCACCTGCGAATGCCTCCGAATGCTTCGACACAGATGGTGATGGCATCGGTGATGCTGCAGACCCAACCCCTTGGTTATCGTCCTCTGGCAACGGGTCGTTCACGATGAATTACACCATCATTGGTGTTGGACAAGGGCACGCTTTGACTTGGATGCCCGGTGCTATGTTCGCTTACTATTATCAGGTCACGCCCGACCATATCTGGACTAATGGTTCACGGTCACCAATCATCGTTCTGCAAGACATGCCCAACGTTAACGCTACTCTCACTCTCTTGGGGTTAAGTATGGCCAATTTCTCTGTGTCCACCTCGCAGGACCTTGGCAATGATACCGAGGATGTGGACTGGGGTTGGAATTCAACGAGCAAGATCGAGTGGAGAATGTATGATGGCAATCTCAGCATCTTCTATGTTGATGATGTGGCATTGTTTGCGATTAATGTCACTCTCCTGATGTACCTCGATTATTCAGACTTATTCTCATCATTAGGCACAGATCCGATAACAATGTGGGGCTCATCATCTGCCGGCCCGATCATCGATATGACTAACGCCAGCACCAGTGTTCTCCACCTCCAATTATTGGCGGCATTGCGCCACGATATGGGAAATGCCTCAATCAACTACAACTTCAGTTCACAGGATGCGATCCTTGCTAATACCTACAGCTGGGGCAGCAGCACATTGCCGACCAATGCGACGAGTTGGTTGTCCACGGTGGTTGCAGCAGATGGCACCGTGCCGGGCGGTCTGTTCGACACTATCTCCTCAGAGATTCACACGCATAACAACTCGACGACAGTATCGCCGCCTTCTTCATTCGCCTCGAGTAGCACATCTGGCCGCTCAGCAGCTGGTTCAGAAGGGGCAGTGGTCGGCTCGCAGAGGGATCAGTGAATCAATCCCTCACGTACGGATGCGCTCGAACCGAGTCTCAAGCCGCTCGATTCCACCACCTGGCCATGATTTGACGCGTTCTCCATTCTTCCACAATGTGTTGTATGGGAGATCCTTGACCTCGTCGGCAAGCCAGTCTTGGCTCCGCTTGAATGGTCCAAGTCCTCCGGTGTTGAGCATCATCTTGCCGACCTTCAACCCGTTGAATCTCCCCCCTGCCAGAGCATCTGAAAGATGCTCTGCCCAGCGCTTGCACGCTTGGCAGTCGGTCTTTCCGAGGATGAGCAGAGCAAAGTCGCTCTGCAGGAATTCGCTCCAGTTCTCGCCAGTGATATCGATGATTGACATGTCTGTCATCAAGCAGCGTAGGCGTCGCCCTTGTTCCAGTTAGCGCCACACAATCCTCCAGCCATTGTAGCCTGTGATGTGCGAAGGACCTCGGCAGGTGATCGTCCTGCGTCCATGTTGTTGATCGACCACATCTGGACCTTTCCATCAGGGTCGACAAGGACAGTCCCGCGGAAGCTGCATCCATCTTCTGCATTCCTCATTCCAAAGGCTTTGGTCACTTTGTGCGTCGTGTCTGCTAGAACTGTGTGAGTAACGCCACCAGGGAAGATGTCTCCATCGGCGAACCATGCCTTGTGGGAGTGATATGAATCGCACGAGCAGCCAAGAACTGTGATGCCATCATCAGCAAAATCATCCTTCAGGGCCTCAAATCCAACAATCTCTGTCGGGCAGATGAATGTGAAGTCGAATGGGTACCAGTAAATCAGGTGCCACTTCCCAGAAAGGTCATTGCTGCTGACACTCTTCTTCTCTCCGTCGACGTAAGCTACGCATTCCCAAGAGGGTGCTTCTTTCCCGATCATGTTCTTCATATTTCCACCATCAGCGTCGAACGAAAAGATGCTCATAATTCTATTCCTGGACATTTACGTAGAAATGCCGCTCATCTGGATCGCTATTCTATGGCTGCAGTAGTCTTTCCAAATGCCTGCAATCACTCATCATCACTAGAATGATCATCGTCTTCTGGCATTTTCAATTTGACAATGATGGATGCCAATAGGGCTACTACTCCTGCAATGATACACGCTCCAACCATGCCTTCGATGAATGACTCCCTTGCCGATGCGATCAGACTCGCACCTTCTGAATTCCCTGCATTCAACATTTGTTGACCAATTGTCATCGCTGCAGGGAATGATTCCTGAATCACTGCTGAGTGTGCAGATGCTGATGCGGGAATCGTGATCGTTGATTGGTAAATCTCGTTCAGCACACTACCGCCAATTGCAATTCCGAGTGCTCCTCCAACTTCTCGACTTGAGTCATTTGTTGCGCTACCAACACCTGCTTTAGATTCAGGGATGGACTCCATCACTGCAGTTGTTGAAGGTGCCATTGTTAGTCCAATACCTAGGCCAAGAAGGACGAATGTGGCTGCAATTTGTGCATAACTGGTGTCAATGCCAACTTGGGTGAATAGGCCTAATCCAGATGCTACCAGAATCAGACCCGTTGCGATGACATTTGGTCGACCGAATTTTGCAACCAGCCTATCGCTATTGGCTGCTGCTGGCATCAAACCCAATGGCAAGGGGAAGAATCGGATGGCAGCCGATAACGGCGAATGACCTCGCACAAGTTGGAAGTGTAGCATTTGCATGAACATGAATGAGAACATGACGAAGAATGCCATCGTAATGGCAAGCAAACCTATTGTAAAGTTCCTATTTTTGAAAAATTCCATCGGTAGGAGGGGAAATTCAGCCTTCTTTTGCCAATATATGAATAAGATGGTGGTAACAAGGAATATGGCAAACGAAGCAACGACTCTCTCATCCGTCCACCCAAGGCCGGGGCCCTCAATGATCCCATATAGGAGCGAACTAAGGACAAGTATCGATAATACCGCTCCTCGCCCATCAAGTGGTCGTTCATGTTCATCCTTAGAACGGGGGACAATGATGGCGCCGATGATCAGGGCGAGAATAATCACTGGGACATTGATCAGGAATGCCATTTCCCAGTCATAATTTTCTACAGCCCATCCACCTACAAGGAGTCCAATCGGCGCACCAATTCCTGCCATTGCTGCCCAAATGCCAATGGCTTTCCCCCGTTCATTAGATGGGAATACCACCAGTACCACGGACAATGTGGACGGCATCACCAATGCCGCTCCTAATCCCATGATTGCCCGTGCGATGATGACATCAGTGGATGAATCAGCAAAAAACGCAGTCCAAGCAGATGCAGCACAGACAATGACCAAACCAAGCTGCAAAGCGCCTTTACGACCAAATCGGTCTCCCAGCGCCCCCATGACTAGTAGGGTTCCGCCAAAGACAAGCGCGTATGCATCCATTATCCATTGCAGTTCGGAATTATCTGCACCAAGGGACGTGGATAGATTTGGCAGTGCTACGTTCAGTGTAACATTGTTCAGCATCACAATGACGAGACTCAGGCTCATCACACCTAGAATCAACCAACGATTATCGGGATATTGGGATTCTGAATCATTCATGAAATTACTTGTAGAAGTGGGTCTATTATGTGTTGGCCATGCTGGTTTTCTTCATACACTCACCTCGTGTAGAAGTGGGTGTCAGAGTGCAGCACCGCATGCGGTACAGAAAGGTGAGTTCAAGCCGTTGGGCTGCTGACTGGATGGAATAAACGTGTTGCCAACAGATGGTGCTTTGCCTTCTCACTCTTCTTCGGAACGCAAGTGGTTGTCGCTCCCGAAGATGTTCTGAGGGTCGAGAGCTTGCTTCGCCTCGACATTCCAGCGCATCACAGCGTCTGACATGATGTCAGGCATGAACTTGCGCCTAATTTTTCCAATGCCGTGGTGGTGTAAAGCGACCCTCCTTCTTCGAGGATCACACCGCGGGCGATGTTCTCGAGTTCCGCATAGACTCGCCATGGTCTCTCCATTCCTTTGTAATAAAAGGCGTAGTAGAAGTAGACGCAGACGCCTGTGTCATAGATCTGGGTGACTCTTGCAGAGATGAATGGGCGTCCAGGGATTCCTCTGGCATCATGCTCCTTCTGAAGACGTTGTTTCACCTTCTCGATCATCTGGACGGTCTGGGACCAGGGCAGCGATGTCTCGAAGGATTCGGCAAGTAGCCAGTGGTTCATCAGCCAGTCTCGGATGTAGGCGATAGCGAAAGTCAGTTGGTATCCTCGCTCCCCGTTGTCCGAGCCTGCTGACATTCCTCCATGGCGTTTGGCGAGTTTATTGACAAGTGATTTCTGTTGCTTGACCTGGAGCTTCGAGCTCTCGTATACGACGGTCAGAGCAGTCATCTTGTCCTTGTCGAAGCCCTTGATATTGAGGACGAACCACTTTTGAAATTTTGAGAATAACACCCCCACTCCACCCTTCGGAGCGTGCTTGAGCGCTTGTCCGAACTGGAACTGCAGATTATCGACCAGTCGGACCGAGGCAGGGGTGTTGCCGGCTTGCTGCAGGTCGTACATGAAGGCAACACCGGATTCGAGGTCTGGGAACAGAACGGAGGCGAACTCCTTCGCTTCTGGGAGGGGGAATATTTTGACAACTGCAGAGGTGATGATGCCGAGGTTACCCTCAGAACCGATTACTGTCCTGCGCGGATCCATGCCGATGGACTCTCGTGGTGGGATGCTTGTACGCTGTAGTCGTCCGACAGGCGTGATGGCTTCAATATCCAGCAGCATCTCCTCGATGTTCCCGTAACGATTCTTCTTCATACCCGAAGCATGTGTGGCGACCCATCCACCCATTGTTGAAAATTCGATGGAATCAGGCTCGTGTCCCATGGTGAAGCCATACTCAGCGAGTTGTTCCATGATGTGTCGTCCGACAGCTCCAGCTTCGACACATGCCATCCTGTTGACCGGATCGATCCAGCGAATTCTGTTCATCCGCTTCATGTCGACTGAGACGATCATCCTTTCCTCATTGATCGGGCACATCAGAGCCTCTGTCACGCTCGTGCCGCCTCCATACGGTATGAGGCAGACATTATGCTGGGTCGCTAAGGCGACCAATGATTCGACTTCTTCTTCGTTCTGAGGCCAGACCACTAGATCGGGAATCCTTTCGAGTTGGTCATACTTGATGCGATACATCTCTTCCTGAGTGTGTCCATGGCCACGGCGCAAACGCTCCTCATCATCACTGCTGATTGCACCCTCTGGCATAGCCTCGCTCAGAGCAGCAAGGAAGGCCTTGTTGGTAATCGCTTCAGGGATCTCTGGAGGGTATCGTGGTACGTTCAGATCCTTTGGGTCTATCTCCAAATCGAGTACCTCTCGTGCCCACGGGAGCAGGAATGGTAGGTCGGCCTCCGCGAGCTCATATCTATCACCTGTGAATTCGACGACTTCCTGCTCGTTGATCTGAAAAGATGAGCCGTTGAAACCCCATACATCATTGCTCTCGATATCCTTTGCATCGATTGGTGGTGCACCTGGGATGATGCGGCCAGATTGGTCGGCAAGAAAGAGTGGTCCGCGCGTGATGCCGTTGGGACGCTTCAGTGAGGTCAGATAGCGCTGTGCCTGCGCGGGGTCTTCGATGGCCTTCCAGCGGTCTTGTCCCATGTCCTGCGAGGCGGGTGCGTGCATGAAAGACGTTGGGGCAGTCCTAGGCTTTCCTGTTCTTCAGGTTGGGGTGGTTGGCTAGCAACCAATCGACTGTGTCCTGCACTGTCTCAGTGCTGCTCCGGGGGTCCCAACCCAGATCGTTCTTCGCGCATCTTGTCGATAATCCCCAGTGGTGCCGAGCCATTTCGACTACAGCGGGGTCGGGCAGGATTCCAAATGGCCGCAACAGTCCTGCAAGGAGGCGGGCCACTGGGTAGGGGAGGGTTCTCTTGGGCCTTGGTATTCCTGAGGCGTCCTCGATCATCTGGAAGAATTCCACAATTCCCATCGAAGTGCCGGGTAGATGGTAGACTGGAGCAGGTTCGGCATGTGTGGCTGCTGTCACGCACGCAGCCGCTACATCACGTACATCGTTGAAGGAATATCCGCCTTGAATCAGGAAGGGCAGCTTTCTTCGTAGCACTCGTACAATGTTCCCGCTGCTTCTGAAGCGGTGGTCGCCGGGACCGTGCATGATTGGTGGGCGAAGGGTCACAGCATCGAGCCCATCGGTGCGCATTTTGTCCACGATGCGTTCGCCTTCGATCTTTGAGGTGTAGTAGGGCCACCGTCGGACGACATCTTCGCAATATGGTGCCTCTTCGTCGGGTGAATGATCCGAGTCGTTGCGTGAGCATCCAACAGTACCTGATGAGGATAGGAACACAAGTCGAGCACCTTTGTCTCTGGCCACTTTGGCCACTTGGCGCGTGCCCTCGATGTTCGCTTCTCGCATCGGGCCCGCACCTCTGCGGCTGTGGCGCACAATGGCAGCTAAGTGGAATACCACGTCAACCTCTTCCAATCGAGGATCACTTCCCCATTGGGGGGCACTCAATTCTCCTTCAATCGTATCGACGCCTTCGGGCAAATCATCACTTGGTGCACGGATAAGGGCGATCAGAGTGGCTTCGGCGTGCTTCTCTCTCAACTCTCGCACAACATGGTGACCAAGGTAGCCGGTTGCTCCGGTGATGAGTACGGTGCCGATGGTCTCGGCCATCTCATTCCTCCTCTTGATCCTGCCAAGTGGCTAGTTGATCGATGGCGTCTGGGCTCCACTTCCTCCCGCCATCACCATCTACCAAGACTCCTGAGGCTGCAAATGCTTCGAGCAGTGCTTCTGCCTCGGGTTGGAATACGAATCCCTGAGACCCTCTAACGAGGTCTGCGGCAGAAGGTATCTGACCGGCGTGGCAGGCTTGGTCGGCAGCCCATAACGCCCAATCGTGATCCTCCCGAAGGTCCTTGGCCAGACGTTCAAGGACTGCTACAAGAGTTGGGTCATCCAATCCTCTGGGTTCTGTAAGAGGTGCGTATGAATTGTGTTCGATATGCGTTCGTACACCTACATCTTTCCCGTGAAGCGCCATGAGCTCAGGGTAGAATCGGTGTTGCCAATGCATGCGGTAGGCCCGCTCGATCTCAGGTGTCAGGTCGAAAGGAACCCTGTGTGAGGACTCGATGATATGCGTACCTCTCTCTTCGAGTAAGCGGCGCATGTCTTCGGCTCTGACAACGCCTTTGGTTGCCATCTCGAAGGCGGTGAGGTGGTGTGTAGAGGCCACCATGACCTGCTGTAGAGCATCGATGACGTCATGGCTGATCTGATGCACATCTGATGCTCCGTCCATGATGATTGGATCGCCGCATGCCATGTGGATACGCCCAATCTTTCCCCCGCCGAAGCGCGTCTTCAGTGTCCACCTGAGCAGTGATGTCAGTCGCATCTTTGGCTTCCGTCTTCCTTCAAGTTCTCTCTGGAAGATGGATTGTTCTGTGACGCGGTCGTACGAGGTAGCGATTGGGAGCAGTACGAACCGACGCCCAGTCGCCTGTAATGCTCTCAGTACTCCTCGCTTCGGTGGCAGAAAGCGTCGCCCCCGGCTCCGGGTTCCTTCGATGAAGAACTCAAGGACTCGTCCGGCGTCGACATGGCGTTGGATCGTAGCGTTGAGTTTCTGGTCTGGCCCACCTCCTCGGTTCACATAGAACGCGTGCTTGGTAATCCACTTGCCCAGAATGGGCACCTTGGAGAATTCCTGAGCAGCTGCGATGACTGGGAGTGATAGACCGATATCCTGACGTTCGAAGGGCAGATAGGAGCAGAGGACGAAATCGAAGAAGGCGCGGTGTGATGGGGTCAGGATTACAACGTCGTCGGGCTCGATGGTCTTGGTTGCACGGATGAAGGATGGACGGTCGAAGGTCACACTCTCACTGATTCTGCGAAGAGTCCTGCGCACGGTCCGACCTGTTGCTCGGACTGAGCGGGAATTCTTTCCTCGCCGTTTGGCCCATGCTCTATCTGAGCGGTCCAGTGTGTGCCCTCTGCCGCCGATTGTCATCTCCCTTTCATTTCCGCCTAGAAGATTCTCCCAGACTCCATGGGCTGCCATGCCGATGTAGCTCTCACTGCTGAAATTCTCGATACCGATCGGGCGGGAGGGTTGGAAATCATATGGTGTATGGGTGAAGTGGGGAAAGACCTCGTGTAGGCGCCCGAGAGCAGTCTCCAGGCGTTCGGTAGCAGCGACGTCCTTCTTCCGTCGCAGCAATTTAGCCAGCCATCTGCTCCGTCGGATTACAGCGAAGTCCTTTCGGATGCTCCGGTCAACTCGATCTCCTCGCGATCCTATCTCGCGGGAGAAGGGTTCACGGTGTGTTCTGTGATTGGTGAAGTAGTTGATGAGCACGTCCTCCATGTCTCCGATACGGTGACTGTGCTCTCGGCCTGCGACAGCATAGAGAATCGGCAATGTTGTGCGATCGAGGTCTTCTTCGAAGGTCGCTTCAAGCAACCTCTTTGCTACGATATCACAGGGTACGACATCGAGTGGTGTCTTTGGATCACCGACAACTGTGTGCATGTAACCGGCACCTATCATGAACAGAAAGCCGGCGAAGGCAGCCTTGCTGTCGATCCATCCGGGTCGTGGGAATTGATGGCTCACCGAGACGATGGAAGGTCGGACGAACGTGATCGGTACCTCACCTCGACGCTCAGCTAGCAGCAGTTCAGAGAGACATTTCGTGAACGTGTATGTGTTCGGATGCCTGCTCTTGGTCAACCACTCAGCAGTCGTCTCTGGCGAAGGGTCTGCGAGGATACGCTGGTAGATCTGTTCGGGTTCATATGGGAATTCAGGTAGCACCTCCTCCAAGGGTCCATCATTAGGGTCAGATGGAGTGACGTAGGCTGTTGAACAGTTGGTGAAGGCTACAAGATTCGGGCATGAGCGTGCGAACTCGAGCACGTTGAGCGCACCTGTGATGTTGGCAGAAGCAGCTTCCTTGATGGGCAGGTCGAATTCGATGGTTGCTGCACAGTGGATGATGTGTGTGACATTCGCTGTAAGCTCATCCAAGTCAGCTCGGTTCAATCCCAAATCGCCTTCAGTCATCTCCCCCGCAACGACCTTTACAGGTTCAGTCCACCCATCTGGGAGGTTCTCGAAGCACCTCGATTTCGCAATCTTACCTGTGAATCGTTCCTCTGGATTATTGCCCCCCTTTGGTCGAATGAGAGCGTGAACTGCCGCGATACCGTAGATTTCTTGCTCACGTATGAGGTGCTCGAGCACGACCTTGCCGACAAAACCCGTTACCCCAGTGAGGAGGACCTGTGCTCCACTCGAGCCCATCTCCTGAATCGACACGGCCCTGTGTTATGATTTGTATCGTCTTAGCCCCAGGTCGTGAAATCTCCACTGTCTGATGCCGATGATTCGATGGGCTCCCCTTCTGGCCAGACCCCCTTGTTCTGCATCAGGATACGGAACTGGTGGATTGACTGGATGCGCTTCTCATGCTGGGGCCAGCACGCCCAGATGATGAATTGCGCCAGCCATCCAGGCCGATCGAGTTCAGTGAGTCTAGTGGCCACCTTCTCCTGAGCGAGGATTGCTGGGGGAGTATCCTTGGTGAGCAGGAAATACAGGATCTTCCCGAGTGAATAGACATCGGTGAATGGGCCCGAGACACCAGCATCGCGTTCGGGTGGTGTCCACGTTCCTGAGCCACCACGCGTGACTGAGACATCACT